>Ga0190361_1000674_pt1 | contig 13473 bp, 9 predicted proteins | sample 48721845_MG_FD_161273 | JGI IMG/M metagenome (GOLD analysis project Ga0190361, IMG submission 161273) | Hydrothermal vent microbial mat bacterial communities from Southern Trench, Guaymas Basin, Mexico - 4872-18-4-5_MG | ecosystem: Environmental > Aquatic > Marine > Hydrothermal vents > Microbial...
TCGGGGTCGTGGTGGAGGGGCTCGTGGCCCGGGCTCCGGTCCCCGGAGAGAGCTGGCCCCCTTCGGTTTCCTTTGGGCTTGCCCTACCGCTTCCCTTGCAGGAACCTCTGACCGGAGCCCTGGCGGGGGCGGTCACCGGGCTTGGGGAAGGGGTGGCTTTTTCCCTGGGGGCTGAGCTATGGACCCAAGGCTTAGGCGTTAGGGTGGGGTATTCTGGTGAGAAGCTCGCTTGCGCGGTATCCGTGGGTTGGGGGGCGTTCCGCCTCAGCCTGGCAACCGAACTTCACGCCGCCCTTCCCGCTTCATTCAAGGCTTCGCTGAAGGTGATGTTTCGATGAATAGATTAGCGCTCCTTTTCATTCTGACTTTGATTTTTCCCGCATGGGGACTCCTCGGGCAGGAACAAGCTGCGTCCTTCACCATAGACGTGACCGGACAGAAGACGTGGACCATCCGCTACGGGATCGGGGATCCGGAGGCCCTCGCCCTGGAGAACATCTACCCGGGGCAGCTTTACCTGGACCAATCCTTATGGGCGGACATCACCGGCTCGGCCCTGGGGTTTATCAACCTGGAAGCGAGCTTCGACGATCGGCTGGGACCAGGGTTCCAGCATTTTGTGCTCAAGCTGGACCAAGATCCATGGCATGGGGAACTTGGGGATTTCTATGTGGGCCGGGGGGAGCTCGGCGTTTACAACAAGAAGCTCCTGGGGGCCAGGCTGACCTACCAAGTCCAGGATTTCACGGTGAGCGGCCTGGCCGCACGCCTGGAGGGGATCTCGGAAAGCGTCACCTTCCGGGGGCAAGCTGCCCAGATGGAGGCGGTGTTCTCCTACGAAGACCCGGAAGATCCCTGGAAGCCGGCACCCTACGCCAATGAGATTGAGGGCGCCTACTTCTGGCCCCTTAGGGCCCCGTTCGTGGAGGGTTTTTCTGAGGTACAGCTTTCGCTTCCGATGACGACCCAGCTTCAGGGTTTTCTGCGTGACTACGGTCTGGGGTGGCTTTCCGAGGTCCTGGCCGAGGAGCCGGCCGTGGACCTTTCCTCAGGGGACTACTTGGTCCTGCGCGATGAGGGAGACGTGCTCATCCTGCGCACCTCCCCCAATGTCCTACTACGCCGCCGGATCCAGGACGCCATCGATACCTACAACGATTTACACCAGCTTTCCGGGTCAGAGCGGAAGACCTACCCGTTCATTTTGGACAGCGACCTTGAGAGGGCCTTCCTCACCGGGCTGTTCCCCCATGCGGCCCTGGAGGTGTCGGGGGAGGGATATCCCCTCCCGGAGGCGGGCCGCCGCCGCTACCTCCTCTTTGGGGAAAGGGATGTGATCGAAGAATCCTTGGAGCTTTGGGTGCGGCCGGCGGGGGAGGAGGACTTCCTTCCCATCTCCGAGCCGCGGTTCTCCGATTTTGCCTGGTCCCTTTACCCAAAGGAGGGGGTGCTCAAGATCTCCTTCCCCGACGATTTCTTCCAGGAGGGGGCAGCCCTGAAGGTTTCCTTCCGCTACCGCAGGGTCGGCGATGTGTTCATGCTGGGGCTTTCTGTGGTGCCGGGCTCCGAACGCGTCTACCTCAACGGAAAACTCCTTTCCCGGGGCACGGATTACACCATCGATTACGAGACCGGGGTATTGGTGCTGTTCATCACCTTAACTGAGGACGACGAACTGAAGGTGGACTTTGAGCGCCAGCGAGGGGGGTTGGGTGGCTACACGGAGTACGAGCGGGTTTTCTTGGGGGCCACCCTGGAGTACGGGGATATGGAGGCCTCGCTTTATCGGGCGGTCGACCTGGGACAGCCTGACCCCGCCACCCGTACCATGCCCAACACCCACACCGTGGGGGGAATCCGCATGTCCGGCGAAGCCGGGGACTGGGACTACGACCTGTCCTTCGGCGCCTCGGAGAACGTATTTCCCCTCGGGGACAACGAGCGGATCGCCGCCCAGAATCGGATCAACGACATTGCGGCCTTCTCCGCCCCGGACGGGGAGTACGTGGTCTTCGCCCATCAGAACGGACTCACCGTCTATCATCAGGGCAAGTTCTCCTCTTACGGGGCAGGTCAAGGCCTGGGTGGACGGAAAGTGGCGGCCCTCCTTGCCCTTCCGGACAGGCTCCTCTGTGCCACCGACTCAGGCCTCACCGTGGTGCGGCTGTGGGACCAGAACCCATTTGACCGGGTGGCTAGCTGGGTGCGCATCTACCAGGAGGATGGGTTCCCTGGGGAGGAGGGCCTGGCCTTGGCCATGGGCGAAGGGGTGGTTTACCTGGCCACCGACCAAGCCGTGGCCGTCTTCTCCCCAGGGGACTCCGAGATCCCCGATTCTTGGACTCGGCTTTCGCTTCCAGAAGGGGAGCGGCCGCGGGCCCTGGCGGCCGCCGAAGGAAAGCTGTACCTGGGCGGACAGGAAGGGCTTTACCTATGGACGGGCGAGGATTGGATGAAGTTCCCCGACGTTCCTGGACCGGTGAACGACCTCCTTGCCAGGGAGGATGCGCTTTACGTGGCCACAGGACAGGGGGTTCGCATCCTAAGAGCGGGGGCAGGGGCCGGCTGGCTCTCCGCTGGAGAAGCGGTCCACGCCCTCGCCAGCTTCCAGGGGAGGCTGTGGTGGGGAACCGACTCCGGGCTTTACTCGGAGGGGCAGAAAGGCCCGGTGCTCAAGGGTGCTTTCACTGCCCTTTCCGGCGGTGCCGTCCTGTGGGCGGGCACCGAAGCGGATGTCGCCTACGAGCTGGACTTGTGGCGACTTGGCCCAGAGCCCGAGCGCTTTCCCCAGAGTGAAACCCATATCGACGGCCAAGATCTAGGACATTTCCAGGATGCGCCGGCCTCGGCCCATACGGCACGGGGACTCGCTGGGAGTCTAAATTTCTCGAGAAAGCTTGGGGACTGGGACTTCTCCATTGGGGCGGGTACCCGCTGGCCCGGGTACCAGGCCATCGGAAGCACCAGTACCTCCGATGCCCATGGGGTGAGCTTCACAGCTCGCTATCAGGACGAGAGCCTCTCCGCCACCATCCAGGGGAGGTGGGATGTGCTCAACCTTTTTACCTCTCCAAAGGGGAAGCTTTCCGGGGTGGTCAAGGTGAGCTGGGATGCCGGACCTAAGTTTTCCCTCAGTCTTACCCCTGTCTACTCGGAACAGGGGCGCTTTGACATGGGCTATAAGCTAAGTTCCGCTTGGAAAGGGGACTTATGGTCGGCAAACGCCGCCATTTCCGGGGAACTTGCCGGTCCGGATTGGTACACTGCGGGGCGCCTGGAGGGGCGGCTTGCTTGGACCCCCTCCTCTTCCTGGCAGTTCGAGGCCCGGGGGGTCCGGCCGTTCCGCAGCCGGGGTCATCCCGGAGACGAGGAATTTGTCCTTGCCTTGAAGTGGACGGAAGGGACGGACCTGCTTTCCTGGAACGCCTCCTGGACCGAGACCCTGAAACACCGCTTGCTCAATGCGACATGGACACGAAGCTCAAATGGGCGTGTGGACTTAAGGTGGAAGACGTGGGAGTTCGACGGGGGGCGCCTGGCCCCGCGGGCCACCCTGAGCCTTGAGGCCACCCCCCAGGAGACCCGCTGGAGCGTGCAAGGGAGAGGTCAGCTTGAGGTGGAAAAAGAAAACTTTCAGCTTGGGGCGACATTTGGCCAGGGGTACCGGCCGGCCACCGAGCGCAGGGAGCGCACCTTCTCCCTTTCCCTGCGCTGGGAGTCAGGCGCCTGGGGGGCCTTCAAGCCCGCCCTCACCTGGAAACGAAGCTGGCAGCTCCTAACCCACCCCCGGTATGGGGAGAAGCTCACCCAAGACCAGGAGGCCACCTTGCGTCTCTCCTGGGAGCCCGACCTCCCCTGGACGAACGAGCTTACCCTGACCTACAAGGGACGTGAGGGAAGCTTTAGCCTTACCGACCGCTTCGCTTGGCCACTTGAGCTGGGGACGATCTCCGTCCAGGCCTCCGCAACCTCAAAGCAGGGGAAGCTTGAGGGGAAGGTTTCCGGGGCCTATGGACAGCCCTTGGCGGAGGGTTGGGACCTGGGGCTGGAGCTGGGCTACGCGTTCGGGGGGGAAAAGTCGTCGGATTTCGTGCAGGGGCTTTACGGCCGCATTTCCCTCATCGCCTCCTTTTGACCCCAGGAGGTTGGGTTAGCGTCGCGGGAGGCAGGGTTGGAGAAATCCGGCAAAGGCCAGGGAGTATAATCCGACCCCATGACAGAGGTACGATCGGCAAAGCCTCGAGAGACCGTGCAGGCCCATTTCTCGGATGGACGCACGTTTGAGGGGCCCATCGGCACCACCCTGGAGGCGTTCGTGCGGGCTGCTTATCCCGACCCTGTCATCCCGCCCATGGCGGCCATCGTGGACGGGCAGTTGCGCGAGCTCGCCACCCCGCTTCGACGGGATGCCTACGTGAAGCCGGTCTTCCTCACCGACTCGGATGGGATCCGCATCTACACGCGCTCCTTGAGCTTCCTCCTCGCCGCCTGCGTTCAGGAGCTCTTCCCGGAGGCCGAGCTCATCATCGATCATTCGGTCCCGTTCGGGGGATACTACTGTCGGGTGGTGGGGAGAGCCCCGTTTTCCGAGGAGGAGCTTGCCCGTCTTGAGGCGCACATGCGGCACCTGGTGGAGGAGGATCGCCCCATCAAGAGGGAACAGGTGAGTGTGGAGGAAGCCCGGGCGTGGTTTGAATCCCAGGGCAAGCACCATAAAGCCGAGCTTCTCACGTTTGGTGCCGAAGGCGAGCACCTCCACCTCTATCGGCTGGGCGATTTTCGCGATTACTTTTTCGGCTACATGGTTCCCTCCACCGGGTACCTCCCCTACTTCGCCCTCACGCCCTATCACGACGGGTTCATCCTCCGTTTCCCCAGGCGGGAAAGGCCCACTGAGCTCGCCCCCCCGGAGGATTACTCCGCCCTGTGGCACGTGTTCGTGGAATACCGGAAGTGGCTGGAGCTCCTTGGGGTGTACGACGCCTGGACGGTGAACGAGGCGACAAAGACCGGCCGCATTCGAGAGGTCATCCTGGTGTCAGAGGCCCTGCACGAACAGCGCATCGTTCAGATCGCCCGCACCGTCGCCGAGCGCCCACCGGACAGGCGCCGCTTGGTCCTCATCGCCGGCCCCTCCTCCTCGGGGAAGACGACGTTCACCAAGCGCCTGGCGGTGCAGCTCATCGCTCAGGGACTAAGACCCTACCCGGTATCGCTGGATGACTACTTCCTCCCCCGGGAGGAGATGAAAAGGCGCGGCCTTGCGGATTTCGACGACATCGCAGCTTTGGATCTTGACCTGCTTGGCCGCCACGTGGAAGAACTCCTATCGGGGAAGGAGGTCACCCTCCCTCGCTACGACTTCCGCACCGGGACCAGGGAGCAGGGACCAAAGCTGAAGCTGGCCAGGGACGAGATGATCCTTGCCGAAGGGATCCATGCGTTAAACCCCGCCCTCCTGCCCGAGGAAATCGGGAAAGATGCATTTCGTATCTACGTTTCTGCCCTCACCCAACTTAACCTCGACAGTTCGGTGCGGCTTCACACCACCGACACCCGGCTCCTCCGGCGCATCGTGCGCGATGCCGCCTTTCGTGGGTATTCGGCTGAGGACACATTGCGCCTGTGGCCCAACGTGAGACGGGGCGAGAAGCGCCACATCTTTCCCTACCAGGGCCGGGCGGATATGATGTTCAACTCGGCCCTGGTTTATGAGTGGTCAGTGCTCAAGCCCCGGGTGGAGCCGTTGCTCCTCCAAGTCCGGGACCCGCGCCTTAAGATCGAGGCCGAGCGGCTACTTGCCACGCTGCGTTGGATCGTTCCCTACGAGGGAAACGAGATCCCGGCTACTTCTATACTGCGGGAGTTCATCGGCGGGGGGATCTTGAGGGCTTACTACCCCACCCCCCTTGAGCGGTCTTCCGGGAGGTGAACATGAAGCCCATTGACCCTTGGGCCGGCTTTTCTCAACTTCAAGAGTGCCTTGGCGACGGTGGGGTTTTCCTCGTCTCGATCGATTCCCAGGGACGGGCTAACCCGATGACCATCGGCTGGGCCCTTTTGGGGACGGTGTGGCGGAGGCCCGTGCTACTGGTCCTCGTGCGCCCTTCCCGCTTCACCCATCATCTGATCGAGGAGAGCCGGGAATTCGCGGTATGTGTGCCCAAGAGGGGAGAGCTTAGGGAAGCGCTCGAGTTCTGCGGAACACGCTCCGGACGCGACCTCGACAAGGTCGCCGAGCTTGGCCTTGCGCTCACCCCGGGCCGGGAGGGGCGGGTGCCACTTCTAGCCGAATGTGATGTGCATTACGAATGTCGGGTGGTGGCCCAAACCCGCCTTGTGCCTCAGGGGCTCCTCTCCCATGAGATCGAAGGGCGCTATTACGCCAAAGGGGACCTCCATACCCTGTTTTTCGGGGAGATAGTGGCTGCTTGGAGGGCTTGATTTACTTAGCACAACGCCCCTACCCTCGGGGATCGACAAGCTCCCCGAGGGAGCAGTCCCCCTAAAGGGCAGCCAGGGGATCTAGATGGTCTCGTGCTCCGTGCGGGAGATGATTTCTTCTTGTAAGGCGCGCGAAAGATCGCAGAAGTAGTCGGTGTAGCCCGCCACCCGCACAAGGAGCCCCCGGTACTCCTCGGGCTTCTGTTGGGCCTCCCTGAGGACCTCGGCGGACACCACGTTGAACTGGACGTGGTGCCCCCCCAGGGCGAAGTAGGTGCGGATGAGCCGCGCGAATTTCTTGATCCCCTCCTCCCCCTCCAGCACCTGGGGGGAGAACTTCATGTTGAGGAGCGTTCCCCCGGTCTTGGCGTGGTCCATCTTGGCGACGGATTTGATCACCGCGGTGGGGCCATTCCGATCCGCCCCCTGCACCGGGGAGATGCCTTCCGAAAGAGGTTGGCTGGCCAGCCGCCCGTCCGGAGTGGCCCCGGTCACCTGCCCGAAGTAGATGTGGACGGTGGTGGGGAGCATGTTGATGTGATAGACCCCGCCCCTGGGGGCAGGCCGCCCCTCCACCGCTTGGAAGAAGGCGTCAAACGCCCTCCTCATGAGCTCGTCCGCCCGGTCGTCGTCGTTTCCGTATCTCGGAGTCTTGTTCAGGAGCACCTGGCGCAGGGGCTCCCTGCCCTCGAAGTTGGAGGAGAGGGCTTCAAGGAGCTCCCCCATGGTGAAGGTCCGCTCCTCGAAGACGTGGTGCTTTATGGCCGAGAGGGAATCGGTGAGGGTCCCAATCCCCACCCCCTGGATGTAGGTGGTGTTGTACCGGGCCCCGCCGGCGTTGTAGTCCTTTCCCTTTTCGATGCAGTCGTCGATGAGGATGGAAAGGAACGGCGCGGGCATCTCGGTCGCATACAGCCCCTGCACGATGGCGTTCCCCCGGATCTTGATGTCGATGAAATGCCTTAGCTGCCTCTCCCAAGCGGAGAAAAGCTCATCGAAGCTCCCGAAGTCGCGGGGGTCTCCGGTCTCAAGGCCGATCCTCTTTTTCGTCCGGGGGTCCCAGCCGCCATTCAGGGTGATCTCAAGGACCTTGGGGAGGTTGAAGTAGCCGGAGAGGATGTAGGCCTCTTTGCCGAAGGCTCCGGTCTCCACGCAGCCGCTGGTCCCACCCTCCCGGGCGTCTTCGATCGACTTTCCCTGCCGCAGGAGCTCCTCCACCACCATGTCGGCGTTGAACATGGGGGGGTATCCATACCCCTTACGGATCACCCGGCAAGCGGCCTCGAGGAGCCGGTCCGGGGTCACCCGGGAGACCTGCAGGTTTACCTGGGGCTGGAGGAGGTGGAGCTCGTCCGCCACCTCAAGGATGAGGTACGAAAGCTCGTTTGAGCCGTCCTTCCCGTCCGGGGTAAGGCCCCCGAGGTTGATGTTCACAAAGTCGTTGTAGGTGCCGGATTCGGCAGCCGTGACCCCGACCTTAGGCGGGGCCGGTTGGTTGTTGAACTTGATCCAGAAGCAGGAGAGGAGCTCCTTTGCTTCCTCAGGGGAAAGGGCTCCGGACTCGATGTCCCGCTGGAAGAACGGGAAAAGGTGCTGGTCCAGGTGCCCGGGGTTGAAGGCATCCCAGCCGTTGAGCTCGGTGATCACCCCCAAGTGGTAGAACCAGTATCCCTGCAGGGCCTCCCAGAAGTTCCTAGGGGCGTGGGCCGGGACCCACTCGCACACCTCGGCGATCTTGAGGAGCTCGCGCTTGCGCTTGGGATCGGATGCCCTCTCGGCCAGGGCGCGGGCGGCCTGGGCGTGGCGGCGGGCGTAGGCGATCATGGCGTCCGCGGCGATGTCCATGGCGATGAGTTCCACCCTTTTTTCGTAAGCCTTGGGGTCCCGCTCGAGATCGAGCCGAGAAAGCGCCGCGGCGATCTTCTCCTTGAAATCTAAAAGTCCCATCCGGAACAGCTTCCCGTCCCCGGCGGTGTGGCCCGGGGCCCGCTGCTCCATGAACTCGGTGAAGATCCCGGCCTCGTAGGCGTCCTTCCATTCCTGGGGAAGGAGTGAGAACATCTTGTCCCTGAGCGATCTTCCCCGCCAGAACGGGATGATCTCCTCTTCGTAGATCCGGAACACCTCCTCGGAGACAAGGTAACGCGTCTTCTCCCGGGTGCTTAGGGTCTCCAGGTCCTCAACGGAATGGCAGGTGAGCTCGGGGTACGTGGGGACGAGCTTGGGTCCAGGCCCCCGCTCCCCCACGATGAGCTCGTCCTCCCCGATGTAGATCTCCTTTTTCTCACAAAGCTCCTTGAAGGCCAGGGCCCGCAGGATGGGCGGTGGGTATTTTCCCAGGTTCTCCTTGTAGAACTCGGTGATGATCTTGGCGCGCTCGGCGGAGATCGTTGGCATGACTTCCATAGACCTCTCCCTGAGCCGCTTCACCCTATCAGTCATCCCTCTCACCCCCCGATATGCACCTCAAGGCCCGCCTTCGAAAAGACCTGCGCCAGCTCCTCCATCCGCGCCCGGGAAGGGGGTTTCAGGCCGTCCAGTCGGTAGGGCAGGCCGAGCCTACGGTACTTCTCCTTCCCGATCGCGTGGTAGGGGAGGAGGAAGACCGGGGGCTTCCTCGGAAGGCGGGAAAGGAAGTTTACATATGCCCGAATCGTCTCCGGGCCGTCGTTTATCCCCGGGATCACGGGAATCCTTATCCAAAGCGGGATGCCGGCCTCGGCCAAGGCCAGAAGGTTCTCCAGGATCGGGGCCAGGGGCACGCCGGTGTTCTTCAGGTGGCGCTCCTCATCCATGTCCTTGAGGTCGTAAAGCACAAGGTCCGAAAGGCGGCCCATCTCCAGGACCAAGTCCTTTTGTGCATAGCCTGAGGTGTCCAGGGCGGTATGGAGCCCCTGTCTTCGCGCGAGGATCAGGCACTGGCGCAGGAACTCCGCTTGGGCCAGGGGCTCTCCCCCGGAGAAGGTGACCCCGCCCCCGGAGGCCTCGAAGAACGGCCGGTCCCGCAAGAGCTCTTCGATCAACTCCCGGGGAGTGTAGCGGCGGCCGATTATCTCCCGGGCCCCGGTGGGGCAAACCTTCACACAAGCCCCGCAGGCCGTGCAGACTTCCCGATCCGTTTTGGGAAGGCCGCCGGGGGAGAAATCGATGGCGCCCTCGGGGCAGGCGGCCGCACAGGCCCCGCAGGAAAGGCACCTCGCCTCCACGAAGGAAAGGACCGGCCGTGGGTCCTTCCCCTCCGGGTTGTGGCACCATAGACAATCCAAAGGGCACCCCTTGAGGAAGGCGGTGGTCCTGATCCCAGGCCCATCGTGGATGGCGTACCTTTTAAGGTCGAACACGATTCCGGTGGTGGCCTCCCCGCCCGGCCCCTTTGCGCCTTCATTCCCCATATGGGCTTTCACCTCCGCTTTCGCAAGTCCGCCTGGGCCTCGAGGAACTTCTGGGTGGAGACGATGAGCACCTTCGCCCCTTCCCCCCTGGTTTCGTAGCCGTGGGGCCGGATGGAGGGGAAGTGAAAGCTGTCCCCAGGGCCAAGCGGGAACGCTTGGTCTTCGATCCGGAGGATCAGGTGCCCCGCCAGTACATAGCCAAACTCCTCCCCCTCGTGTGTGGCCAAGGGATGACGATGATTGGGAGGGAACTCGTTGATCAGGGCCTCAAGCAGCCGGCCCTCGAACGCGCCGGAAAGATATCGGTACGAGACGGCCGAACTCGCGATACGGATGGGGAGTTGCCGGTCGGCTGGGGTGATGAGCGAGGCAGGAGGACTTGGCTCCGCGAGGATCTGGGACACGGGGATCCCCAACACCCGGCATATGGCGTAAAGGGAAACGATGGACGGGGAGGTGATGCCGCGCTCGACCTGGGAGAGGAAGCTCACCGAGAGGTCACATTTCGCCGCGAGCTCGTTTAAGGTCAGGCCCTTCTGCCGCCGGAGAGCCCGGATCCTTGTCCCAATCTCCTGCAGAGCCATAGTACAGTATAACTGAAAAAACTTCATCAGTCAACCGGAGCTTGCGTTTGCGTGCCTGGACCTTGGTGCTAAACGGAGGTCTTCCGGCGAGGATTTGGGAAGTAGATCCAGTAAGTCGTGACCATCAGACCTTCTGGATGCGATGCCGACTTCCCGTCCCTACAGGTAGACGAAGTAGCACACGTGCCAGGCGGTGCCCAAAGTCCAGCTCCCAATGAGTGAGAGATTGAATGCAGGGGCAATCCTCCGCCCCTTGAGGAGGATGTAAAGGGGGCCCACCATGGCCAGGGTCCTCAAGGTCACAAGAAACCCCAGTTCTGCCCCGCTCCCCTTAAACCAGGGGAGGTAGTAGAGGAGGTGGATCACAGTTCCCACGATCGAAAGCCCGAGGAAGAACTTCGGGTTGAGGTTATGAGCTTGGGAATAGCCAAGCACCCGCCTCAAAAGCCATTTTCCATTCGCTGCAAAAGTTCTTATCAAGTCTTTCACCACACAAGTGCGCAACTCATGTTACCCCCCCGCGGGGGAAACCGCAACCACGGCTTTGCCTTTGTCTTAAGGTGCCCGCTTCTCTTTCGCGGAGCTCAGTCTAAAACGCTTTGGAATGCTTCTTCCAAGATCGACAGCCCTTCCTCTAGGGCATCGTCTGGGGTGACCAGGGGCACCAGGAACCGGACCACGTTCCCGTAGATCCCAGCTGTGGGGAAGATGAGGCCCCGGCGCAGGGCTTCTCTTTGGATGCGGCCGGTTTCCTCCGTGGCCGGCTCCTTGGTCTCCCGGTCGCGCACGAGTTCCATTCCCACCATGGCTCCCAAGCCCCGCACTTCCCCCACGATTGGGAACCGAGCCTGGATGCGCTCAAGGCCCTTTTTCAGGAGCGTGCCGATGTGCTCGGCCCGGGCGAGCAGCCCCTCCTCTTCCACCACGTCCAGCACCGCCATGGCCGCGGCACAGGCCACCGGGTTCCCCACGTAGGTCCCGCCCAGCGAGCCGGGGATGGGCCTGTCCATGATCTCGGCCTTTCCCACCACCCCAGAAAGGGGAAGCCCGCCGGCGATGGACTTCCCGAAGGTGATGAGATCCGGTTCCACCCCGAAGTGCTCGCTAGCAAAAAACCTTCCGGTGCGGCCAACCCCGGTCTGAACTTCATCGGCCACAAACAAAAAACCGTGTCGGTCCGCAAGCCCGCGCAGGAAAGGAAAGAACTCAGGTGGGGGTACGATGAACCCGCCCTCCCCGATCACCGGCTCTACTACTACACAAGCCACCTCGCGTGGGTCCACCAGGGCGAGCAGCCGCCGCTCAAGTTCCTCCATGGCGATGGGGGTTCGGTAGGGGTAAGGATAGGGGAGTCGGTACACGTCCGGCATGTAGGGGCCGAATCCCGCTTTGTAGGGCATTGCCTTGTGGGTCATGGTCATGGCCAGGTACGTGCGTCCGTGGAACGCGTGTTCGAAGACGATCACGGCTTTTCTACCGGTGGCGGCCCGGGAGATCTTGACCGCGTTCTCCACCGCCTCGGCTCCGGAGTTGAAGAACACCGTTTTCTTGGGGCTTGCCCCGGGGGCGAGCCTGCCGATCCGTTCGGCGAGCTCCACAAGCACCCCATAGGGCACGGCGGTGAAGTCCGTGTGTAGGAACCGTTCGGCCTGTCCCTTCACAGCTGCCACCACCCGAGGATGGTTGTGTCCCACGTTCATCACACCCCAGCCGCCGGAGAAATCGAGGAATCGGTTCCCATCCAGGTCTTCAACCGTCACGCCCTCCGCCTTGGCCACCACAAACGGGGCCAGGTTCGCCAGGGCCCGCGGCACCGCTTTTGCCTTACGTTCCAAAACCTCCTTGGACTTGGGCCCGGGCAATTCCGTCTTTACGCTTACGTACCTACGCTCCAAATCTACCTCCTTTCAGTCTAAGGACACGACTTCACCAGGCGGGATGAGGCTAACCCGGAACGGTAGCTCCATCCCGGCGATCTTCTTCTCCACCTTGGGTATGTCCCGGCGGTAGCGGCTTGAGACGTGGAAACAGATCAGCTGTTTTTTTATCCCTGCGCGTTTGGCCACGTCGATAGCCTCCCAGATGGTAGCATGTTTATACTCCTTTCGGTCTTCATCGGCGAGAAAGGTGGCTTCGTGACAGAGGACCTCGGTTTCGGACACGCTGGCCGGGCGCAGGGGGACCGAGTCGCCCCCGTAGGAGAAGAGCTTCTGATGGTACTCCTCGGTGATTTCGTCCTTCCTCCCCTCACGCACGAGCTTTACGATCTCCTCCTGGGTGAGGTCCGCGTACTCCGGCCTAAGCCGCCGGCGCACCTCGACCACGTTATACCCAAGCGAAGGCTCCCCTTGGGCGTGTACGGTGGGAAACGCTTCGATGTAGCGAGGCGACCTGCCGGAAGTGAGCGGCACACGGTCGCCGGCATTTAGCGGCACCCATTCCAGCCGGTAGCGCAGGCGGCGGTTGGTACGCGCAAAATAGGTGATGAGCTCGGAGATGAAGTGGCTTCCGGCGGGGAAATAAATGTTCAGGTCCTTCTCCCGATCGCCCATGGCGTTGTTCCGGATGTTGATCAGGCCCATGAGCCCGGAGATGTGGTCGGCATGGCCATGGGATAAAAAGACATGCCGGATGGCAAACGCCTTGTTCTCAAGCTGCGTGCTCGCCCCCTCCCCACAATCAAACAGGATCCGATCCGGGGAGTAGTAGATCCAAGTTGAGTAAAGGGCCTTGGAGTAGATTATCAGCTTCATCGGTCGATCAACACCTTTCCTTCAAACTCTTCCGGCAAGGGCAGCCCCAAAAGCGCCCACAAGGTGGGCGGGACGTCCAGGATTGTCCCAGCCCTAGGCGATTTGCCCTGGATCCACAGAAACGCCCCGTTCAGGGTGTGGCCGCCCTGGCGCAGCGCAGGTCGGGCCAGGGGCCCTCCCTTCCATCCACCCCGCAGCTCCACGGAAGGGGCGGGGATGGCCACGAGGTCTGGCCCCAAGGCCGCCTTAGGCCCGCGATAGATCTCCTCCCCCAAAAGCACCTCCGCCACCGCCGGCCTA
>Ga0190361_1000675_pt1 | contig 13448 bp, 10 predicted proteins | sample 48721845_MG_FD_161273 | JGI IMG/M metagenome (GOLD analysis project Ga0190361, IMG submission 161273) | Hydrothermal vent microbial mat bacterial communities from Southern Trench, Guaymas Basin, Mexico - 4872-18-4-5_MG | ecosystem: Environmental > Aquatic > Marine > Hydrothermal vents >...
TTTTATTTTGTCATCCCAAGGAAGAACAAAATGTTTAACTCCATCATCGTATTTTATCTCCAGGCGATTCCCAATATTGTCGGCCACAAGCACAATCCTTCCTTGGCTGTCCTCGTTCACATCGAAATTTTCAGGCACGTAGATCTGGACATGGGTCTGGGGATAGCCATCAGGAAAATAACGAATGAAAAACCCCTCCGGGCTAAAGGACCAGCGGCCGGCGGGAACTTCACGGCTGTCTTTGCCCTTAGGAGCAAGACCTGTCAGCACCGCTACCCTTTCCAGCTCAGCGTAAGAAGCGTAAGAGCTGGTCAGCATTTGCCGAAGGTTGTTCTCTGCCTCCATTATTGTTCTTAGTTGAGGAGGCAGATTAACAAAAGCCTTTTCTTTCAATTGCTCGGGAATTATATCCAGAGCATTCCGATTCAAAAAGAGTAGTTCTTGGGGAGATAATAACTTGCGGGCAGCCTTTAACAACTCGGGTGAAAGATCCTCAAATTTTGCTCGAGCCAAGATGGCCCAGATTAGGCATTGAATCGTTGGCTGGGGAATTTCTCTATGTTTGTTCGAATTCATCAAAATTTTCTTAATATACTCAGCCCGGGGACCCTTAAGGGGAGCCAGGAGATAACCATCTCCTTTACTTGGGACATAAGTTCCAGCGTGAAGACAATAACTCTGTAAACCTGCTTGGTAAGCACCAGGCACAAGGGCAAAAGCTCCGTTGGGGAGCCTGGGCAGCTCCATCAGGGGGCCATTTCTCACCGGTTCAAAGTCGTCCAGAAAAGCGACTTCAGTCAAGGCATCCTTTAAGCTGGTGGTTATGGCCGGTTTGCCAGCCAGTATTTTTTCAATAGAAGGAAGCTTTTCAACTTTAGACAAGGGAACTTCTATTCCCTCGGGGAGATTAACTTGTCCACAGGAGATAAGGACCAATAAAACGGCCAGAATAAAAGAAAAAATTATTCTAATGCGCATCCCGATCTCCTTTTTGCTTTCTTTTCTAAGTCAGAAGCTATCACTCCTCCAGAATAAAAGTCAATTATTTCTTGGTTGAGTCTTTCGATTTTTAAGGGTTGCCAGTTAAAAATAATGTCGCATAATTCTAAGGTGTCTGACACCCTGTGTTTGTGATGTGTCGCATAATTTTTGGGTGTCTGACACCGTTATATGGGTGTCTGACACCTTGATTACTCCCAGTTTTCTCTCCCCCTCTTTTTCAAGAAAAATGGGGAGGGGGGTGTAGACTTACACCCCCCTATAAAGGCCTGCTCCTAGTCTTAGTCTTTATCCAGAAGAATAGGATCGCTCTCCACTTTAAGTTTCTGGGTCATCACTTCTTGCCCATTAACCACCAATGTAACCTTATAGACTCCCGCCTCAACCATCGGACCCATCCGGCGGCGAAACCGTCCAGCCATCCCGCCTTGCTCCTTTGGTTTCTTCCGCAAATTCCAAAATACCTTCTGAAGTCCTTTTGCTTTCCCCCCGGTCAGCTCTTGAATAACATTTCCCTCTAAGTCCTTAATCAAGAGTTTAACTTTTTCAGCTTTATCTTTAAGCCAATAATATAAATACCCGCCGACAGGAGGATTGGGAGTATAGGCAAACTCACCATAGGTTTCCCCTCGTCTTTCCATCATGTTCCACTTGACGATGCGCTGCGGTTCAAAAAGATAGGCTTCTTTCTCGAAGACAGCCTTCTTAAACTCCTTAAAAGGCTGAATGTCAGCAATGAAGAAGCCACGGCCATAAGTAGCGATGGCCAGGTCACGTTCCCGCTTCTGGATTGCCATATCCATGACGATGACATCTGGAGCGGACTCAGACATCTTGACCCATTTCTTTCCCTGGTCAAAGGTGACAAAGATACCGTAATCGGTACCCAGATAAAGAATATCAGGATTATCTGGATCTTCCTCAATATCGCGGACTGGATTCATCATCCCCTGGCTGATATCCTGCCAGGTTTTGCCTCCATCATGGGTAACAAAGATATAAGATGTGTCCTCATTGTGGGTGCGATAACCAGAATAAGTAACATAACAAGTATCCACGTCATGGGCCGAGGGTAATACCCGCGTCACCCACCGGTCATAAGGCAGAACTGCCCCTTTAGGTCGATCTTTGCGGAGACGGCCCCGTTTATCATAAAACTTGGCCGTGATATTGACCCAGGTTTTCCCGCCGTCGGGCGACATCTGAAGATTGCCATCATCGGTCCCCGCCCAATAAAGCCCGGGCTTAATTGGTGATTCAGCAAAGGTGTAAATAGTGGCGTACTGAAGATTGGTGAGTTTGGATTGAGCGATTCGCTTGGGGTCGGCTTTGCTTAAATCGGGGCTAATCTTCTGCCAAGTGCCCGGCTCCCCCCGGCTCAATGAGCGGAAAACATGCTGGGAGCAAACATAGACAATTCCTGGATTGTGAGGCGATAAGACGATGGGTGCATCCCATTGATAGCGCTGGGGAGGGGCGCCAGAGGCTCTTTCCTCTTTGGTGTTCCGATAAGAAAGACTGATCATCTCCCCTGTCTTTAAATTCATCCGCCGCGAAGCTCCAAATTGACTTTCAAAATAGATAAACTCTGGATTCCACCAATCGCGAACCACATAGAATCCATCACCGGAGGGAAGGTAACTCCAATCCGCCGGATAAACACCATACAGATTGCGAGTGCGGGAGGGTCCTATCCAGCAGCCATTATCCTGGGTGCCGCCCATGACATTATAAGGCATCTCGTTATCCACTGAGATGTCATAAAATTGCTGAGCCGAGATAGTGGCTTTCTGGGACCAGTGTTTACCTCCATCCCAAGTCTCACTTACACCACCATCATTGCCGTTAAGAATGTGATTCGAGTCGAGGGGATCAATCCACATGCCCCGGGTATCAACATGACACTTATTGCGGCCTGTCCAGGTGGTGTTCTTGAAAGTTTTCCCGCCATCCTCAGACTTTTTGACCACCACCTCAACTACATACAACACCTGGTCGTTATTAGGGTCAACATAAATCCGACCGGCATAGCCAGCTTCGATCTGATTAACTACTTCACTTCCCCCAACAATTTTGTACTCCGTCATCCGCTGCCAGGTTTCACCCTGGTCTTCAGAGCGATAGATAACTCCGGCTTTCTTAACCGGCTCCATTTTCCCCAGGAGAGGGCCATAAAGTACCTGGAGAATAAAGCGGTTAATGACTTGATAAGAGAACCGCCGCTGGCTGAGTTCATCGGCTTTCTCGGCCATCTCCTCGACCTGAGCTAAAGCCTCAGGTTTTTCTTTCAAGGCCTTTTTAGCCGCTGTCTTAAAGGAACCTTTCTTCAACCCCAAATCAGCCCAGAGGTCAGGATCAGTCACTAATTCATCTTTTTTAGCCCAGAGCAGGGCCGCATCTTTAATCTTATCTTTACTAAACTTAACCACCTTCTGAAAAGAAGGATTGACCTCTCCCTCTGAGGCACCGGCCAGAATAGCCTCCAGCACGAAACGATTAACCGCTTCTATCTCACCTTTTCTTTTCTCCAGATTACGCATAAATTTCTCAAACTCATCAATCGTCTCCAGCATATCTTTATCTCGACGATAAACTCTGCGGGCTGCCTTCACTAAAGCTTCCAAATCAACTTCAATCCGGGAAGCAAATTCTCTCTCCTGGATGAGTTTATTCAACTGTTCGACAAGTTTTTCCTCTGAGTCAGCCTGAAGAGGCTCAAACTTAACCAGCTTCATCAACCGAGAATCAATCTTAAATGATTTAAATTTATTAAAATAAGCTCCATCGCGGAAAAGATTCCGCGTCCGGAAAAGATACCGGTTTTCTCGGTCATCAAAACCCAGGTTGACTTCCTCATCCAAGCGAGCGTAGACAATCTGAGGATTCTTGGGATAGATGGCCAACCCATTCCAGCCCATCTTGGCCTCCAGAGGCAAACCTTGGGTAAGTTTCTTCCAGGTCTTCCCGCCATCGGTTGATTTATACAGATAATTGCCCGGTTGGCGGTCGATGAAAGTCCAGGTTCGACGATAGGTTTTATAAGCAGCCGCAATGATAACATCAGGATTAGTGGGGTCGATAACAAAATCTCCCACTCCCCGGTCTTTTAAATCCAGCACCCGGGTCCAGGTTTTACCCCCATCGGTCGTCTTGTATAGCCCCCGCTGGCAATCCATTTCATTGTCGTAGAGTTTTCCCTCGGCCGCAACATAAACGATATCGGGGTTGGTAGGATGGATAGCAATCTTGGGGATGAAATAACTCTTCTCCAAGCCGATGTGTTGCCAGGTTTTACCACCATCAGTTGATTTCCACATCCCATTTCCATGAGCACTCGAGCGGGCATGCAAAGGTTCTCCTGTTCCCAAGTAAATTACTTGAGGGTCTGAAGGGGCCACTTCCACATCGCCCATGCTCATATTCCCGTAGTTGTCGAAAATTGGTTCAAAATGAATGCCGTGGTCCTCTGTTTTCCAGAGACCCCCCGTCGCAGTGGCCACATAATAGACCTTGTGTTGACCAGCCGGCACCGCAAACTCAGTAATTCGTCCCGAAAAATTCCAGGGGCCGATATGACGCCAGGTAAAGATGTCCAGTTCTTTAGTCGTCAGAGGGACATCCGCCATCAGGAGTAAAGCTAAGGAAAAAATTACCCCTAACACCAAAGCCCAACGAAACTTAAAAACGCCTTTCATCAAAAACTCCTATTTGATTAATTTTTAAATTTATATTCTGGTGCTCAAGGAGTGGCCTCTACTAGCCATCATCGAGCCTCTTATTAACTTTCGTACTCGGAGAGGGGCGAGTCCTGATGAAACCATAATCTCTTGCGGGAGGACAAAGTTCATTTTCTACTCTTCAATCATCAAAAAAATTAGAAATTTTTGCAACTATTTTTGTGATTTTAATTGGTCTGCATTATTCATAAATGGCCAAAAAGAAAAATTGATTTAGGAAAATCCAAAAATTTTAGCCTGTGATTGTCCCAACCTTTATGGCAATTCTATTTATCTATTCATCTCTATTCTAAAGCTCGTCTTAAATAGAGAGATAATTTCATTTATACAGTTTTTCATGAGCCACATATAGTCCTCCTTGGAAACAAAAATGACGAGCTATTCCGATTTGATTAAAGAAAAACGGATTAAAGAAGGAAAATTGGCTAAAAAGCAGATTGATAATTGTCTAAATTTAGCCAGGCGAGATATAAGAACGGCTAGGAAATTACTTTCTGACAACTCAGATTGGGCCTTTAACGTTGCCTACCCTAAAAACAATTTAAGCTATAAATATGCCTGAAATACTCAGAATCTAAAGGCCAGAAGAAGCTGGAAGAATAGGTAACCTGGGCTATTCATAAATTAAAAAAGGTTCATCGCACAAAAAACATAGCGTAGTAAGCCCTTGAGACTGATGATTCATAATCGCCCTCTTTCAACAAGAGTTTGGCACTCTTTATGTATTTTCTTGCTCTTTCCATAAGAGAGGTAACTTCTTTTTTCATATAGTAATTCCTTCTTCCCTAATGTTTAAAAGAAGTGGAGAATTGACAACTCTGAATTTTTCTTCAGAAACAGGGTAAATAGATATTAACACTCCATATCGAAGGTTTATCTCATTGATAATGCTAATTACTCTATCTATTTCTTTCCCAGGAATAACCTCACCCTCAAGGACAAAACTGATATCTATATCCGAATCCTCTGTAGCTTGATTTCTTACCCATGAACCGTAAAGGATAACCTTTTTTAACCTTTTTCCATAAATAGTTTGGAGTTCTTCCTTTAACTCTTTGAGAACTTTTTGGATATCTCCTCTCATCTCACCACTGCCTTTCTTGCCTTTGATGTTTCTCGATAAAAAAACTTTTATTCTTATTACAAGCTTTTTTCACCTTGTCCTTCAGGAACTTTTATCTTTAAAAGATTAGGTGAAGCAATAACTGTATTTCAAATAATTCCTCCCCCTATTTTAACCCAGCTTGAAAACTCATTTTTGCTCCTTGCTCGGAAAGTTAAATTGCCCTCCTCTTCAAAAGATATCGAATTGGCGATCTATTCCCTCAATCGGATATTTCCGAGGAAAATTATAGTATCTTTTCCTTTCTTCTACAACTTTCTTGTAAAAACTATACACGATTTTGGTGAGCCGACTAGTCAAAGGCGAAGACTTAACCCCGGATTCTTCCGTTGAGCTTTGATTTGTGAAAGGTGAAGAGCTGTAATTTTTACTCCAGCCTGGCCAGAAACTGCCTGGGAGTAAAATTAAGTTGAAGAGCAGGCTAATTTCATATTAATATTTAAAAAGTGTCATGTCGTTTAACTTCCCCTAAAAAAAGAAGTTCAAAATGAAAGTAAAAGAAAAAAGCAGGCTGACGGTCACCGTGGATAAAAGACACATTATCTCCATTGGGGAAAGACTCTATACCGAAAGTGTTGAGCTCCTGCGAGAACTAGTCAACAATGCTTACGATGCTGATGCTACTGAAGTCCATGTCGAACTTAGCCCTGATAAAATTGTTGTTCGGGATAATGGCACTGGAATGGATCTAGAAGGACTAAAACAATATTTTATTATCGGCTCAGATGAGAAGATTGTTCACTCTCGTTCACCCCGCTTCGGTAGAGTGAGGATTGGGCAATTCGGAATCGGAAAATTTGCCTCCTTAGCGGCGGCCAATCGTTTTGAAGTAATTACCCAACAGAAAAAGTTTGCAGCCCGGGTTATTTTCGACAAAAAAGAATGGCAAACAAAAAAAGACGCATGGCAACTTCCTCTGGAAATACTCGAACCTGACCCGCAGCGGGGGGATGGAACAACGGTTATCTTAACCGAACTCACCCGGGAATTTCAGGAAGAAGATGTGGAAAAAAAATTAATTGAAGGCACCCCCCTCCGGGCCCCTAACTTTGCTGTTTTCCTTAACGGCAAACGTCTTTATCCAAGGAGTTTAAGTGGCCAAAGAATACCCGTCCTGGAAGGAACAAAATTCGGTCATATTACTGGTGAAATTGTCATTGTGCCTTTGTCTCAAGCCTCCATGAAAGACTTAGGCATTGAAATTAAAGTCAAAGGAGTCACCGTTAAACGCGACCTCTTTGGAATGGAGACCTGGGGAAAAGTGGTCTCTCGGATAAGAGGAGAAATAAATGCTGATTTCCTGCCAGTCACTTCCGACAGGAGTAATTTTAGGACCGACTCGGAGGAATACCAAGAATTTATCAAGGTGATGGAGAAATTAGTGGGGGTCATCAAAAAAATACTGGGGAAAGAAGCCAATAAAAGAGAAGACCGACGGGCCAGCCAGGCAGTCCGAGAAGCTCTGAAAAGAATTCACCGGGCTTTAGCTTTGAATCCGGATCTTTCTCCTTTTGGTCCCATTCCCTACGGAGAAGAGAGCTCACTTGGGGAAGGCCGAGGCGGAGTTGTTGAAGACAAAAAGAAAACGGAAATCGACAAGCAGGCCGGCGAGCTTGTTTCACCCACCCCAAGCAAAAAGAAAGATAAGCCTCGAAAAAAGCGCCGGCGCCATCCTTTAGTCAAAAAAATTACTCCTAATGCCCTTGTCCGCCGGGTCAGGCTCGGCCACGAAAGCGTCTCGGTTTGCCTTGACCACTTCGGTGAAGATGGCCCTGAATGCTTCTCTGAAGGTAATGTTATTTACATTAACCGTGACCATCCTTTGTATCAACGAGAATCTCGGCGGACAGCCACTTACACAATGTATATAGCCAGGCTAATCACTCAAGAAATCGCTCTCATGAAAGAAACGAGAAGTCCCCGAGTAGCCTTCAATCGCCAGAGTAAACTCCTTAAGGACGCTTTTATTGACAAGTAGAACCCACTTTCCGCACGCAGGATCTGGGAGAAGGCGGCCGGATAACTGGCTGGTCTACTTTGATTGGGAAAAGCTATATAATATAAAGTCAAATAAATATTAGGCTTGGTCTCAAAGTGACGGGAGACAAAATCGAATGAAAAGCAAAGGAGAATGTTGGAGCGACCTTGAAGATTTAGCCTTCCGGAACCGTCCTTCAAGGGAATCCGACCGCCTCGGGCGCCGAGAATGTCTTGAGCACGAGGGAATTAGAGTTTTGAAACTCATATTAGCAGAGAATAAAGTCCATATCGGGCGCAGGTTCGCCGGCTTCGAGAAGGGCGGTGAAGGAATGGCGTTAAAAACCTGAACAGAAGCGGAGACATTTTCCTTCGCCTTCACGTAGTAACTTCACTCCCGCCACTTGGGGACAAACCTAAATATTAAATAAAAGGGGAAAAAATGAAAAAAGTCTTATCAGTCCTCATTATTGCGATAGTGGTATTGGTTGTTAATACATCTATCACCCCGGCGACGAACTGCTACCCTATTACCTCACCGGCGGAAAATCAGGATAATCAGCACGCCCCAAAGTTATTTATTGGCGGGGGAGCTTTGTCAGAAACCATGTACATGATTTTTGTCACACTCGCCGGTCCGGAGGCAAAACTTGTCGTAATTCCGACTGCTTCAAAGGACGAACCTGATGTGGAAAAGATTCAGAAAGTTTGGCATTCCCGCGGAATCCGTGAGGTTAGTGTCCTGCACACTAACGATAGGAAAGTCGCCTTGTCCCCTAAATTCTCAGAACCCTTAAGAAAAGCAACGGCAGTTTGGTTCAGCGGAGGTTCCCAACAGAGAATTGCCGACGCCTATCTTGGCACACCAGTGGAAGAGGAATTATATAGACTACTGGAGCGTGGAGGAATCATCGGCGGAAGTTCAGCCGGGGCAGCAATAATGTCCAGGGTTATGATCAAGGGTGGAAAGAGCCAACCTAAAATCTCGACCGGACTGAATTTGATGCCGGGGGCCATTATAGATCAGCACTTTCTAAAAAGAAACCGGATATCCAGATTGATAGCTGCAGTTCGAGCTCATCCCGATCGAGTTGGGTTCGGTATTGATGAGGATACGGCTATTATTGTATACGACAACGAATACAGAATTGTTGGAAAATCGTATGTCTTACGTATTGAGATGGTCGAAGGAGCTATTAAAATTGATGCCTTTAAGGAGGGAGATATAATACCGATAGCGGATCACTAGTAATTCATCCTCTATAATCTCCATCTTTCCAGGTGCTCATTATTGCTATGAACCAAAATTTTAAATTTGGTATTGGTAATAAAACCCCTCCCCCAAGTAAAACTGGGAAAAAAATGAGGACAAAAAAAGTAAGGCCACAATACATATTTACCTAATTTTCGGGTGACACTAGAGATCGGAGAAATCTGGGGACGAAAAAAAATTGGGGAAAAAAATTAGGGACAGCTCACTTATTTACCAGATTTTTAGCGAAAGACTTGTGGATTTTTGCTAATGTCAAAAGCTAACAAAAATAGTAACCACAAAAATTTAACCCACTATTGATTGGACAGAAAAAAAAGGATATATTATATAACTAAAAATGGCAAAAGGCTTTTAGCGTTGTGGGTCGCAAGAATAAAAGAAAGAAGACAGGCCGTGAATAAATTAATCAGAAAACATCAACAAGAAATTAAAATAGACATCAATGAAAAAAATTAAATTTTGCTTTTGTAAGTGGAAAGGAACTTGAATTAATTTACTTTACTCTTACCCCCCCTCACTTACTAATCTAAATCTAAATTAAAATCAAAAGAGCGAAAGGAGTATATCAATGAATCAAATAGAATTATTAGAAATGGCCATTAAATTTCATGGACACAAATGCCCGGCTATGCCTTTGGGTTTGAGAGCTGGTTGGGTCGCAATGGAAAAATTAGGAGTAGAGCGGGCTTCAAATAAAGAGCTTTTTTGTTATCTGGAAACAGGTCCAGCTCACGCTATGATGTGTTTTGGCGATGGTGTTCAAGTGGCCACCGGTTGTACTTACGGCAAAGGAAATATTGAAAAGCTCAATTATTCTAAGATTGGCATCATTCTCATTGATGTTAAAAATAAAAAAGCTGTCCGGGTGAGTATAAATCCAGAATTCCATAAAATGGCCATCGGCTCCCAATTCGTCCAGATGAGAAAAAATGGAATTGAACCTAAGGACATCGCCCCCGAAATTATTGACCCTCTGGTAGAGAAAGTTATGCAGGCCTCAGATGATAAGCTTTTTAAAATTAGTAACGTTTTCAACTTTGACTTTAAGCCTAAAAAATCCACTTTTGAGCTGCACGAATGTGAAAAATGCGGTGAAACTGTCTTTGCTACTGCAATTAGAATAGTGGACGGAAAAACCCTTTGTCTTCCCTGTTCAGAATATGAAAAAGCGCCGGCCGTTTAAAACGATATTCCTGTTTCTTCTTATTTCACTCTTTGTGCTTGCCTCTCTAAGCAGTTTAAGTGGAGCTCAATCCATCCCCTGGGAATACTATAGTAAATACAAAATTGTAGTTCCTTTTTCCTGCGGCAATTTAGCTGCCAAGTTAAGCTTTAAAGTGGAAGCCAGATTCAGAGATAACGCTCATTACTACAACAAAATCCCTGTTGGCATTTCAGCCAAAGTAAACAACAACTGGGAAGTCGGCCTATTTTATGCTCTAAAAAATAAAAAAAACAAAGGCCACTGGGATAATTATCACCTCATCTGGCCCGAAGCAACTTTTCACATTTCTTTGAGTTCAATTGCTATCGATGATCGCCAGCGGATTGAGCTCCACTTAACTGACAGAGACCAGCGCTACCGAAATTTTCTGAGAATTAAATTCTCTGCGTTAAATGGCAAGCTTATTCCCTGGATTGGAAATGAAGCCCGCTATTTCTTTAAAAGAAAGCAAATAGCCATGAATGAGGTGTTCATTGGGCTTATCTTTAAACCTTGTACCCCTTTATCTCTAAATGTCTTCTATGATTATAGGACGGTAAAAAAGCAAGCCAATCGATGGGAGTCTGCCAATGTGATCCAAACCCAGGTAAGTTACAATTTTTAAAATAAGAAGAGGTTAAGATGATAAATACACTATATTTAGCCCCGCCTATTTTTTTCTTTATTGCTTTTGTCTTTTCGATGTTAGGAATGGGAGGGTCTCAGCTTTACATTCCAATTCTATTCTGGTTGGGTATGGATTTTAAGACTCAAGCCATTCCCTTAGGAATGCTACTAAATGTAGTGAATAGCTCCTCGGCAGCAATAACCTATGGAAGAAAAAAGCTTATAGATTGGAAAATTGCCATTCCCTTTGGTCTGTCTATGATTCTTCTTGCTCCAGTGGGAACATGGGTCAATATCAGCCTTCCTACTAAACCTGTAATTTTAATTTTTGCCCTGTTTACAGCCTCAGCTGCGACTTTAATGCTCAGTGGTTGGAGACCTAAAAAAGGCAACCTAACTTCTTCTCAAAAAATAACCATGAGTATTATAGCTGGCGGTATTCTCGGTTTCTTTGCCGGACTTATTGGAAGAGGAGGTGGAAGTTTTGTCGTTCCCCTCTTGTATATTGCCGGATTAGAAGCAAAATTAGCAGCAGCTACTTCAGCCATGGTGGTTACTTTTTCTGGTCTATCAAGTTTCGTCTCCCATATTTTTACTGCTGCCCAACCAAACTGGCCTATTTGGGCCTTATGTGTGTTGGCCGTCTTGGCCGGAAGCCAAACTGGGTCCAGACTAATGGCCGGAAAATTAAAATCAAAATCTGTCAAATTAATCTTCGGAGTTGTTCTTTTGGGGGTTGCTGTGCTCTTAATCGTTAAAGACGTTATTCTAAAGTAGTGCCTTAAGATAACAAATGGCTCAATATCAAAATTATAATTTTTATCTTAAAGAACCGCTAATACCCAATTATTGCTTAATTCTAAATAATTTGCAGAAATAATATTCATTAAATTAATATATAACAAATGGAAAATCCAGCCATTGAAGTTAGAAACTTAGCTAAGTCTTTTCATGGCTTTTGGGCACTCAAAGGAATAAGTTTTTCTGTCCGAAAAGGTGAAATATTCGGCTTTCTTGGACCTAATGGGGCAGGCAAAACTACAACTCTGAGAATAATCACCGGCCTAAGTAGAGCTACAAAAGGCGAAGCTTATGTCTTTGGCCGCAGTGTCAGTAAAGAGGAGATTTGGGTCAAAGAGCATATAGGTGTTGTTCCTGAAATTTCCAATCTTTATCCAGAATTAAGTGTCTTGGATAATCTAATTTTTATAGGCCAACTTTATGGTCTTTCTAAAAAAGAACGAAGCAAAAGGGCTCATCAACTCCTTAAAGACTTTGATCTCGAGCCAAAACGGAATGTTCTCTTTGCCAAGCTCTCTAAAGGAATGAAAAGGAGGCTGACCATCGCGGCGGCTTTGATGCATAAACCCGCCATTATTTTTCTCGATGAGCCGACCACCGGCCTTGACGTTGCCAGTTCCAGACATTTGAGGCTTTTAATAAAAAAATTGCATCAATCTGGAGTAACTATTTTTTTGACTACTCACAATATTGCTGAGGCTGAAGAATTATGTCAGCGCATTGCTATCATTGTTAAGGGAAAAATAATTGCCTTAGATACAACTCAAGCTCTAAAACAGAAGCTACCAGTTGATAACTTGCTGTTAATCAAAATCGATAAAATCGACCCCAGTTTAAAGCAGAAATTATCTAAGTTGCCAGGAGTAAAAAACGTTATCCTTGAAGATTATCTTATAAGAATACAAAGTGATGATCTAAATTCTGTTCTCAGCACAATCCCTAATTTCCTTCAGCAAGAAAGAGTTAAAATATTATCCATTAATACCTCCTCTCCTTCGCTGGAAGATGCTTTTGTCCATCTAACCGGTTTAGATTTGGAGCTGATGAAAATAGATAAGGAAATGAAAAGTTAAAATGTTTCGCTCATCATTAACCAAAATTTATTATGTCACCTTAAAAGACTTAAAAACCTATTATCTTAAACCGCCTCTAATCAGCTGGGGAATAATTATGCCTCTGGCTCTTGTTTTTGCTTTTTACTTAAAAAACCCTCAGGGAATAAGATCCATTATTCCCGGCTTAATAGGCATGGTTATTCTCTTTGGCTCAACCTCGATGGAAGGAGTAGTCATAACTTTTGAAAAAAGGGTGGGAACCCTGGAAAGGCTATTACTAGCTCCTCTAAGCAAGAAAATACTACTTTTGGGTAAGATGATGAGTGGCGTAATTTTTGGTCTCCTCATGGGCTTATTATTTTTAGCTATTTCTTTTTTTATGTTTAATTTAAACAGCCAAAAATTAGGGGAAACGTTGATTCTAATGATTTTCTCTGCTACCTCCTCAGCTGCTCTGGGTATGTTTGTCGCCAGCAGTGTTAAAGAAGTATTCGAAGCCATGACTTTATTCAATTTTTTCCGCTTTCCCATGATCTTTATTTGCGGTGTCTTTATTCCTTTAGAGGCAATGCCCTCGATGATAAAATATTTAGCCTATTTCCTCCCCCTTACCTATTCAGTAGATGGCTTAAGGATTTCTTTACTTACTCAG
>Ga0190361_1000678_pt1 | contig 13434 bp, 15 predicted proteins | sample 48721845_MG_FD_161273 | JGI IMG/M metagenome (GOLD analysis project Ga0190361, IMG submission 161273) | Hydrothermal vent microbial mat bacterial communities from Southern Trench, Guaymas Basin, Mexico - 4872-18-4-5_MG | ecosystem: Environmental > Aquatic > Marine > Hydrothermal vents >...
ATGCGCACGGGTTAGTACGATAAAAAAGAGTTTAAGGGAGGCGGATGGGGATCCCACGGTAAGAGCGGTGGTTCTGGACATCAATAGCGGTGGCGGGAGCGTTGTTGCCAGCAGGGAATTGATGAGGGCAATTAAGAATACGTCAAAGCCGGTCGTTGCGTGGATCGGGGAGGCCGGCGCATCTGGGGCATATTATGCCGCAACGGGGGCAGACAGGATCATGGCCGATAGAGATTCATTAACGGGGAGTATTGGCGTTATAATGGTCATTCGGCATTACTATGGGCTGTATCAGAAACTTGGCATAAACGTAACGGTGATAAAGGCGGGTAAGGGCAAGGACATAGGAAGCCCATACAGGGAGATGACGGAGGAGGAGAAGGAGGAGCTAAAGGAGATGCTAAATCAGATATATCATGATTTCGTATCGGATGTGGCAAAGAACAGAAATCTGTCATTCTCATATGTGGAGAATATATCCGACGGAACCATTTATCTGGGAAGTAAGGCGAAGGAATTGGGGTTAATTGACGACATCGGTGGTATCGATGATGCCATCCACCTGGCTGCAGAATTGGGGGGCATTGAGGGTGAACCCGTGGTGAAAGGGGAAACCAGGGAGGAGATAAGCATCCTGGATCTATTTACAAGGGGCGTGAGATTAAAATGGGCAGAATAAAACAGACCTATTTGAAGAGGGTAGCTGATAGATTGATGAAGGAGTACGCGGATGAATTTACGGCAGATTTTGAAGAGAACAAGAAGAAGGTTCAGGAGATGAGTAACGTGGAATCGAAACCCATAAGAAACAAGATTGCGGGCTATATCACGAGGGTTATGAAAAAGAATCTATCAGAATCTGGATGAATTCATCTATCATCCTAAGTAGCGTCTCTATTGGATCTTCCTCTTTCATCTTCAGTTGCTTTTTTATTGAATACCTCTTCCCGGATAGATCCTCATAGGTGATAGATATTCCTAAATCTTTGATCCCATCGAAGTGGAATGTTCTGGTTCCGATCAGTTCCGGAACAAATTTCGTTTCATTGCCGACGTTTATCTCTATATTCCTGGCTATGTCCTTAGACACATCTACCGTAACCGATGCCCTCTTCTTATACGGAAGGTATAATCCATCAACCCTGATCTCTGGGGTATCGTAAACCCTGATCTCTCTAATTGTCTTCGTATCAACACCACTGCCAGTTAATCTGAACACAAATCTCTTGATTCCCGTTTCATTGATCATAAATGGAATCTCAATGAGGGATGTATTTCTCACAAACAGATTTCTAATTATCTCGTATGAATCTAAAGTGGTATGGAGTTTCAATTCCTGTAGTGAGGGTCTATCGTTTCTGATCCACAGTTTCACCTTCCCCTGCTTCCCCCTTTTAATTAGTGAAGGCATCTCGATCCCGTCTATATAGATTTCAACCCCCCTGACCACGTAATTTAGAACCAAGACAGAACCCGTTGAACTATAGACTATCGCTTCATGCTCCCCCAGCTGTTCCGGTTTGAAGGAAAGCGTTATGTGTTTTTCCGAATCTACATAGAATTCCTTGAAACAATCCCCGGATACAAAACCGATCTTTACCGGATTGGATCCCTTTAACCTTTTTACATGCAGAAATATGGTTTCATTTCTACCATAACCCAGTACGGGGTCGCTGAGCTCTGCTCTGAGCTCTACCTCGTCCCTTCTCTTTGTCTTTGATTTTTGTGTATTAACATTCAGTACGACCTCCTTTGGCTCCAGAAATTTCGAATTTAATATCAAGGGGCAACTATAGAGCATATTCTCCGGTAGATCTTCTGATACCTTGAGCCTCCAGAAGACAATCTTTTCCCTGCCCGGCTCCAGGATCACGTCCCTCTCTGTGTCATTAATCTCGATAAATGGAAAATCGCTAACACATGGCTGCAGATCTAACCTGAGAAACGCATATTCCTCTGGCTTGATTTTTAGGATAACTACTGCAGAATCGCCGGCAACAAATTCATCCGAGCTTATCATCAATTCATAGTCAAGCCTTTTACCCTCCTTATAATCCAGAATTGATATGTCTGTTTTGGATTCCCATTCGATACCATCCTTGATTCCATAGGCCTTTATCCTGCTCCCGACGAGGTTTTCATTGCTCACGGCAAATTTTATATGTGTCGCATCCAACCACCCAATCTCCAGATTTGTTGGGTCAACTGGGATCCACTTTCCGAGGTATGCTTCGGAGAATGCGTGCTCCTCCCACCCATTATCCCCATAGGAATAGCCGGCAACGAATCTGGCGGGGATTCCGATGGATCTCGATAAAGCTATAAATAATGTGGAGAATTCATCACAGGTACCGAGTCTGTTTTCGAGAACCCATTTAGCATCCTTGGACTCGTTTCCCAGGCTTTTTTTATATCTAATATTGTCATGAACCCATTTAGCCAGCATTGAGATCCTCTCGAAGTCATTTCTTGAATTATTTGTTATAGACTGTGAAAGTTCCCTTATCTCTAAGTCATCGGATTGGATGTTCTCTGTGGGTTTCAGATAGATCTTTACGTCATCGGGGATTTCGTATGTCGATGAAATCGATGTCGTTCTTCTCTCGGATATATTGACCAGAAACTCTCTGGAATAATGAAATACCCCCGGTGGGTTTCTCTCCTCTATATGAATCCAGGAATTCCCGAATTTATCCCTGGTCATTTCACCATCGAAGCTTACAATCTGATTTTCATCTCTCTGCGGCATTATCAGGTCGATAGATACCTTCTCCAATCTGAAGGGGGTCTCCACGGTACCGTTATGAACTATCTTCAGCCCTATCTCGGATATCGATGATGGATCGGTTATCTCTGCGGTACAGATCGATAGAAAAAAGATTAAAACCAAAAAAAGAATCGAAAACCTCATATTAAATATCATAACACTGCCCTTTATAACCGCAGCTCTGACACTTCTTTCCATTTCCGTGCGGGCATATTTCGGGAATATCCCCGTTGAATATATCGATTATTTCATCCCTCGTCTCGAGTACTTTTCTCCTCAACTCCTCCGTTGTCATCACGGGGCGCCTTTCCTGGGCCCTGGTATACTCAACAAAGCCGAAGGGGATCGGTTCCTTCAAATTAAATCTATCCTCTAAAAGCATCGCATAAGCACATATCTGCAACCTATCCCCAACCCATATTCCGTCGGGAACAGAGCTCGTTTTTATCTCCACCGGGGTATAGGAGGGGTTTCTCATAACCTTGTCTATTCTCCCTGAGAGCCTTAATTTTTTCGACCTTACTGTGTACTCGACCTTCCACGGGATTATGGTCATCAAAGCGCGCTCGAATCCGATCTCCTCGACCATAAACCTTAATTTGGTCCCCATAATCCCTATCTCATGCAGAATCTCCGAACGAATTTCGGGAAGGTATCTGTTATATTCGACCTCCCCCAGAAAACCCTTATAGATATGGGGCGCATCTTCCAGAATCCTGTCTAACTCCTCGACCAGGGTGGAATTTAAATCATTAACATCCCGAATTTTACCGAGGAGTTTCGACTGTCTCATCGACAGTTCCCTCCTGATTGCGTGTGAGATCAAACCCCTTGAGCGCTCCGGGCTGAATTCTGGTTTAAGCTTCAGGATCTTCGATAGATAGATAATTCTCGGACAGAAGCTATACTGATTCAAACTTGAAACCTGAACCATCATCTTGTTAATATCCCATTGATATCCTCGACAAGGATCTCCAATTTTCCCCTATAGATCTCAACGGAGCCTATGATCTCCAGTTCAGTTGAATTTACCGGACCGAGTTCCTTAGCGACATTATAGGGTAAATAGACATCTATCCTCCCCGTAGAATCCGACAGAACCAACAGCATTGATCCTCCCTTAAATTCGTGAATCTCGGAGATATTGCCCCTGATGTGGACATTCTTCCCGAGAGAGTTGGCATTTATCTGATTTATCTCAGAGAGCGGGGGTTTTAGGTTCTCATTGGCGAAGGTGAGAATCAAGAGACCGGAGATGGAGATAATCAGCGAGAGGTTGAGCATTTCTAGATCCATATTATTCTATAGAATTCTATAGATAAATAATATATAAATATGGAAATTAAACTATGCCTTAACAGCCTTCTTCTTATTCTTTCTTCTTATTCTGAAGATCTTCCCGCATTTACGGCATTTGGTAGCTCCCAGTGGATTTCTCGCATTGCAATGCATACATACGCCCTTGAAAATCCTGGCTTCTGCCTCTTTGAATCTTGCCATTTTTAATATATTTATTTAAATCTGAATTTAAAATATCCCTCCAAAATATCTTTAATGTATGAGGTAAAAAAGGTTCTCATTATGGGATCCGGGCCGATACAGATCGGGCAGGCGGCGGAGTTTGACTATAGCGGGAGTCAGGCATGCCTCTCACTGAGGGAGGAGGGCATTACAACGGTACTAGTTAATTCAAATCCGGCAACGATCATGACCGAGCCGGATATCGCCGATATCATCTATATAGAGCCCCTGACCCCGGAGATCGTTGCGAAGATAATAGAGAGGGAAAGACCCGACGGGATTCTGCCAACGATGGGGGGGCAAACTGGGTTGAACATAGCATCCTCCCTTCATGTGATGGGCGTTCTGGATGAATACAATGTAAGGGTTCTTGGAACCCCAATAGAGTCCATAAAGAAGGGTGAAGATAGAGATTCCTTCGCAAATCTGATGAAAGAGATCAATGAGCCAATTCCGGCAAGTAAAGCGGTAACCTCTGTTCCAGATGCAGTTGACGCCGCAAATAAGATTGGCTATCCCGTTATCATCAGACCGGCCTATACGCTCGGTGGGGGGGGCGGGGGATTAGCAAGTAATGACGAAGAGCTGGAGAGTGTTGTCAGGCACGGTCTTCAACTCAGTATGATACATCAGGTTTTGATTGAAAAGTCGGTAATTGGATGGTATGAAATCGAATATGAGGTAATGAGAGACTCTGCCGATAATTGCATCACAGTTTGTTCGATGGAGAATATAGATCCAATGGGTATACATACCGGGGAGAGTATGGTTGTCGCACCCGCCCAGACACTGAGCGACAGGGACAATCAAATGCTTAAGAGTGCATCACTGAAGATTATCAGGGCATTGGGGATTGAGGGCGGCTGTAATATACAATTTGCTCTCCATCCGGAGACTCGAGAATACATGGTGATTGAGGTAAACCCCAGGGTTTCGAGATCCTCCGCACTGGCCTCAAAGGCAACTGGGTATCCGATAGCCAGGGTTGCGGCAAAGATCGCAATCGGAAAAACCCTGGATGAGATCCCGAATTCCGTAACCAAGAAAACCCCCGCGTCCTTCGAGCCGGCACTCGACTATGTCGTTATAAAGATCCCCAGATGGCCATTTGACAAGTTCAGGGATGCGGATCCGACAATAGGAACGCAGATGAAATCTACGGGGGAGGTGATGGCGATCGGCAGAACCGTGGAGGAGGCACTACAGAAGGCGGTGAGATCCCTGGACATCGGGAGGGAGGGACTCAGGGGAACGGGGGAGAGGAACATAGATAGGATCAAAGAAAATCTGATAACGCCAACAGATAAAAGGCTATTTTACATCATAGATGCACTGAAAGCGGGTATTTCCGTAAAGGATATCTCAGGGCTCACTAAGATAAATCCATTTTTCATCGAAAAGATCGAGAACATCGTCAGGAATTCCGGGAAGATCGATATTTAACGGTTAAATTCTGTATAGTAATATTGATCCTGTACAGCGGGGTTGATCTGCCAGGCAACCCCTTTAGAAAAGGTGTTGCATTCCCAAAGAGGCAGAACACAGCGGGGTTGATCTGCCAGGCAACCCCTTTAGAAAAGGTGTTGCATTCCCAAAGAGGCAGATTCAACACAGCGGGGTTGAGCAGCCAGGAGTGCTCGTCGGGCTCATAACCCGAAGGTCCGAGGTTCAAATCCTCGCCCCGCTATTTTTATCTTTATAATTCTAATATTCTTACAGTATTCTTTGGATAATACTGGGGGGATATCATGCCTAAGGTATGCGTCGAGATTCCGCAGCACATCCTGGATGATCTGAATGAGCATATCGGGGACGACAAGAAATTCGTGAATCTGTCGGATGCCATTAGAACCGCCTGCAGGAAGATGCTGGATATGATGGATGAGATTGACAGAAGGCACGGCAGAATAAAACCGAGGAAGGGAGAAGAATGAGGATAGGTAGGATATTCCACTTTGATGCCGCACACTTTCTTCCGGGGTATAAAGGAAAGTGCAAACGGTTGCACGGTCATACATATAAGCTGGAGATCGTTGTGGAGGGCAGAAAGAAGAAAAACGGCATGGTCATCGACTTCAACGAGCTGAAGACTATCGTCAGAGAGACTGTTCTCGATAGACTGGATCATCAGAATATGAATGAAATCTTCGAAAACCCAACGGCTGAGAACATGGCTGAGTGGATCTTTGATGAATTGAACAAGAAAATACCCCTCTGCTCCGTAAGGCTCTGGGAGGGCAGAGATAAATGGGTGGAGATAGAGAAATGAGGAGAGCAGTCTGTCTATTGTCCGGTGGAATGGATTCTGCGGTTGCAACGGCGATCGCAAGATCTCGGGGATATGAAGTTTATGGTCTGACATTTAATTATAAGCAGAAAAATATCAGAGAGTTAGATAGTGCTAAGAAATTGGTAAGACATTTCAAAATCAGGGAACACAAGGTCTTCAATATTGACCTGAGACAGATCGGTGGCTCCGCATTGACGGATGAATTGGAAATTCCGAGAGGGAGAAGGGTGGAGGAGATCGTAAAGGAAGGGATCCCAATAACCTATGTCCCCGCAAGGAATACGATATTCCTGGGGATCGCCCTCTCTTACTCGGAGGTTGTGGATGCGGATAGTATTTTTATAGGGGTAAATTCTCTGGACTCACCGGGTTATCCGGATTGTAGATTGGAGTATATGGAAAAATTTCAGGAGCTTGCGAATTTAGCAACAAAAAGGGCGGTGGAGGGAAACCCAATCAGGATAGAATACCCATTAATTAATATGAGCAAGGCAGAGATAGTGGAAAAAGGTATGGAATTAAAGGTTCCATTTGAGCTTACGTGGAGCTGTTACAACGATAGAGAAAAGGCCTGTGGTGAGTGCGATTCATGCGTTCTTAGATTAAATGGCTTTAAAGAGGCGGGTTACGAGGATCCGTTGGAGTATGAAAGATGAAGATTCAGATATTCATGTGTGGTGAGGGTCTGGGTCACACGAGCAGATGCTTAGCGGTCGGTGAGAGGCTAATAAAGGAAGGGCATCGAGTGGTGTTCTGTGCCTATGGATACTCAAAAAAACACATAGAAGGGGCCGGATTTAATGCTCTGGAGATCCCTTCGGAGATCAAATTGGTCGGTAAATCTGGTTCAGGGTGCATCAAAGATGCCGTAAAAAAGGGTTTTATAGATGGTGAGACAGCAAAAAATGAGATTCAAGATAAGTGAGATCTTCGATTCAATACAGGGTGAAGGATTAATGGTGGGGACCCCGATGAACTTCATCAGGTTCTGCGCCTGTAATCTATCCTGCAGTTGGTGTGACACAGAATTCGAGAACGGGGAAGAGATGGAGGTTGAAGACATCCTAAGGAAACTGAACGGGAGGTGGAGATGGGTCTCTCTCACGGGGGGAGAGCCTATGCTGGAAGAGAATCTGGATAAACTGATAGATGAGCTTCATAATAACTATTTCAAGGTTTTACTTGAGACGAATGCCACGATCTTTAATGGGAAGATATTTGATAAGAGCGACTTCATTTCTGCAGATATAAAGCCGCCCTCCAGCGGAAATGTTGGCTGGGATTCGAGGGTTATGGAGTATTGTATTAAAAATCCGGGAAGGAGCCAATTGAAGGTGGTAATCCAAAACGATGAGGACCTGGAGTTCTTCTGGGGAATTTATCGTGAGGATTATCCAAACTGGATTCTGCAGCCGGAATGGAGCGTTGTGAGAAAACTAAATTATGGTAAAATCTTGAATTCGATCCAGGAAAATGTCAGGATTATTCCTCAAGTGCATAAGGTTATTAAGGTGAGATAGAGTGATGACTAGAAAGCAACCCTTCAGAAAAGGTCTTGCGTGTCCCAAAGAATTTATCATTACATCAGGAGGATTAGATTTGATCAAACTTTTTTAAAGTTTGATGCGGAGTGAGATAGAGTGCAGGACAAGAAACCAGAGATCATGGAAAGCCTAGAGAGGGTTGGCGTGACGGGGCTTAAGACCATTGTAATGACAAACTGGAAGAACAGAAAGTATAACTTCGTGCCCGAGGTAGAGCTAACCATGGATCTCGAGAGGGAGAAGAAGGGGATCCATATGAGCCGCCTCGTCGAGTCCATCACAGAGTGCATCGAGAGAGAGGTGAAGATCCGGAGGGGTTCACTCGAGGAGGTCGAAAGGAATATACTCGAGAAATTAAAGGAGAGGCACCCCTTCAACCACGCGGAGATCACGATGAAGACTGACCTGGTTATTCCCCGGAAGACGCCGGTTACGGGAAAGACTACGATGGAGACATACAGTGTTGTAGTAAAGCTCTCTTCAGATAAAGGAGGCTACACCAAGCTTCTTAGTGTAGAGGTTACGGGGAATACTGTATGCCCGCACGCCATGAATAAGTGCAACGGCAGGACACATATACAAAGGGCTACGGGAATACTGGAGATAGAAACGGGTTATGAGAATAGGATAGATCTCGAGGATATGATTGATTGCGTGGAGGACGCCTTTCCGTCAAGGGTCTACACCATTCTGAAGACCGAGGATGAGAAACGGGTCGTCAAGGAGATGTACGATAACCCAAAATTCGTCGAGGACGTTACTAGAGGGATACTCAGAAACGCAAAAAAAAGATTCAAGAACTGCAGAATCAGGGCAAGGACAGTCTCGGAGGAATCGATCCACAGACACGATGTCATTGCAGAAGGTTCCTGTATGAGTTAACTTTTAATCGTAGAATCCAATTTATTGACGAGATGATAGGTAAAAAAATTCGCATGGAGAGGATTATCAATAGAAAGTCAAAGAAGACTGTAATCGTCCCGATGGATCATGGGGTATCGGTTGGACCCATTCCCGGCTTGGAGGATATGGTCAAAACTATAAGTGACGTGGCGGAGGGGGGAGCGGATGCCGTTTTGATACACAAGGGTATCGTTGGGGTTGGTCACCGGGGATATGGGAGAGATATAGGTTTGATTATCCATCTATCCGGTGGGACCATACTGGCCCCGGATCCAAATGCTAAGGTACAGGTAACCACGGTAAAAGAGGCGATAAGGCTCGGGGCGGATGCCGTTTCGGTTCACGTTAATGTCGGGGCAGGGAATGAATCCGAGATGTTACACAACCTGGGGATGATCGCGGAGGAGTGCAACGAGTATGGAATGCCCCTCCTGGCTATGATGTACGCGAGGGGAGCGAAGGTTGAAAAGGAGAGTGATGTGAGATATATAAAGCACGTTGCCAGACTCGGTGCCGAGTTGGGGGCGGACATAATTAAGACAGTATATACGGGAGATAAGAAGAGCTTTAAAGAGGTTATCGATGGGTGTCCCGTCCCGGTTGTAATTGCGGGGGGACCAAAAATAGAGAGCGAAGATGATCTCTTAAAGATGATAGAGGATGCCATGGATTGTGGGGCGATGGGCGTTTCTATTGGCAGGAATATATTTCAAGCAGAGGACAGGGTTGCGATAACTAGAAAAATCTGTAAAATTGTACACGGGGAATAGATTGCTAATTATAGAATTAAGGTGGGGAGGATTTCTTCTTCGTTGTTTCTCTCTTATTGCCAGGGATAGATTTAAATCTAATGGAGGTAAAAAATGCCCATTGGAAAATCTGATATAGGGAAATCCATGGATAGGGGTCCAAAGGAGTTTAAAACGCACATGGTGGATAAAGAGGGTAATGTTATGCTTATTGCAGAGAAAAATGTAATCACGACACATCCCCTAAACTCGATAAAGAACGTTGCTAGGTTGATGAAGGAGCATGATTTCAGGAGAATTCCGGTAACCGATGCTGGAACTAATAGGCTTGAGGGTATGGCTGTCGCGATAGATATACTCGATTTTCTTGGGGGTGGAGAGAAGTATAACATAATCCTGGAAGATTATAATGGAAATTTTCTATCCGCCATAAACTGTCCCATAAATAAGATAATGAACCCGGACCATCCATTTTTGGATAGGAAGGCATCAATTGATGACGTAATAGGTATAATGATGGAGAAAAGGACATCTGCCATTCCGATCGTTGAGGACCTGGAGGTAAAGGAGGTCATCGCGATAGTTACGGAGAGGGATGTTCTTCCACTGGCTGATGAATTTGGTGTTTTCATAAGGGATGCTATGAGGAGAAAATGCATCACCTCCAGCCCGGGGATGATGATCTCCGATGTCTCAAAGATAATGGTGAGAAATAGATTGAGAAGGCTCCCCGTGATCTTGGAAGACGAATTAAAGGGGATAGTGACCGTCTTTGATGTACTGAAATTTCTGGGTTACGGTGAATTCAAGGGAATTAATGCAGAAGAAGTGCTCAGTAATACAAGGGTTGAGGAGATAATGGAGAGGAGTGTAATCAGTGTAGATCCAGACCAGGACCTGGCATTAATTCCAAAATTGGTGAAAGAAACAAATATAGGCGGCTTCCCGGTTGTTGAAGACGGCAAGATACTGGGCATAATAACAACAAGTGATGTGATTAGGAAGGTTTATAAGGGATGAAAGAATCTTGATTTTTAAAGAACAAAAAGAATATATTAAGTTACCACTTTCTCTGGGGTATGTATAAATTGGAGAATATACTCGTCCCTAAACACGAGGTTTTGAGTGATAAAGAGGCTGAAAGGTTATTAGAACTTTATAATGTCACTCGTGATAAACTGCCAAAGATCAGAAAGGACGATCCTGCACTGAAGGGATTGGGCGCAAAGGTTGGGGATATAATAAAGATAACGAGGAAAAGCCCATCTGCCGGGACCGCTTTTTATTACAGGGTTGTGATTGAAGGGTGATATATTGATTAGAGTAAGCGATTTCATAAAAACAGAGGATTTGATAAATTTCCAGATAGAATCCTTCAACTGGTTGTTGGAGAAGGGCCTACAAGAGGTAATTGATGAAAAGGGTGAAATAGAGGTAGATATCGAGAATTACACCCTGGAGTTGGGAAGGGTCAGGGTTGATAGGCCCGTAGTGAATGAGTCGGGTCAGGGTCCAGAGACCAGATACCCCTTTGAATGTTCTCTGAGGAATCTGACCTATTCTGCCCCAATTATCCTAGAATTTATCGAAAACGGCGTTCCGGTTGAGGTGGAGATCGGTCACCTCCCGATAATGCTGAGGTCCAAGGCCTGTCTTCTTCATGGCCTGAGTGATGAGGAATTAATTAGGCATAATGAAGACCCAATGGATCTGGGTGGTTATTTTATAATAAATGGTACCGAGAGGTCCCTGATAATTGTCGAGGATCTGGCCCCAAATAAGATCATTACGACGCGTGAGGATGTTGCCGGTAAAGACGTAATAATTGCCAAGGTCTTTTCCGTAAGGCAGGGATTCAGATCGAGGGTTACGGTAGAAAGGGAGGAGGGAGGGAGTACTGGAACCCTGTTTGCTACCTTTCCGGGAATCCCGAAGAGGATTTCTTTAACTATCCTGATGAAGGCACTTGGTCTCAGTGATGAGGAGATTCTTGAGTTGTTTGATGATGAGGAATCTAGGCTTGAGATTCTTTTGAATCTGGAATTAAGGAATATGAGCCAGGAAGAGGCCTTTGAGTATCTGGGCAAGAGAGCCGGAGCGGGACACGCCAAACAGTACCAGGCTACGAGGGCCAATCAGGTAATAAACAATTTCCTTTTGCCCCACATAGGTAATACGGAAAAGGACAGAAAGGCTAAAGGAATATATTTGGGAATTATGGCCAGAAAGGCTCTCGAGCTGGCTTTCGGTAAGAGAGAGCCAGATGATAAGGATCACTACTCAAATAAAAGACTAAGGTTAGCTGGTGATTTGATGCAGGAGCTATTCAGGGTCAGTTTTAATAAAATTGCAAGGGATATAAAATACCAGCTGGAAAAACAACACGCGAGACACAGACAGGTTAATATAAGAACGGCCGTTAGAAGTAACAATTTAACGGAGAGTATATGCTATGCCCTAGCGACCGGAAACTGGACAGGGGGGAGAAGCGGCGTGAGTCAGGTTCTGGATAGAACCAATTACATTAGCTCAATCGCTCACAGGAGAAGGGTCTCCTCTCTTTTGAGTAGAAGCCATCCCCACTTTGAGGCTAGAGACCTTCATGCAACACAATGGGGGAGGATATGTCCAAACGAAACGCCAGAGGGACAGAACTGTGGTCTGGTCAAGAATCTGGCAATTGGGGCCTATATATCCACAGATACAGATGAGGCGCCAATTGAAAAATACCTTCGTGAGTTTGGCGTTTCGGATAGGCACAGCAGTCAAAAAGATGTTTATGTAAATCTAAATGGCAGATTGATCGGTAGACACTCCAAACCAGAACTCCTGGTTCAGAGATTACGAGAGTTGAGAAGGAAAGGTCATATACACATGTCCGTCTCCATAAGTTACAGGGAAGAGAACAACGAGATTCAGATCTATACTGATAAGGGCAGGGTTCTGAGACCCTTGATCATCGTTGAAAATGGAAGAGCAAAATTGACAGATAAACATGTGAAGGATCTAAGGGAAGGTAAAATTACATGGAATGAACTAATTAAATCTGGGATTATTGAATATATTGATGCAGAGGAAGAAGAAAATGCATTTGTTGCAATAGATATTGACGAGATAAAACCAGAGCATACTCATCTGGAGGTTTCGCCCGCCCTCATCCTCGGTGTCTCTGCCAGTTTCGCTCCATACCCCGAGCATAATTCCTCCCCGAGAGTAACCATGGCCGCTTCTATGGCAAAGCAATCCCTGGGTTTGTATGCCTCTAATTATAATGTTAGGTTTGACAGCAGGGCCAATATATTGCACTATCCACAGACGCCCTTGGTAAAGACGGACATTACGGATAGCCTGGATTATGCAAAGAGACCCGCGGGACAGAACTTTATCGCCGCTATAATGAGTTATGAGGGTTACAACATGGAGGATGCTGTTATTCTGAATAAGGGTTCGATTGAACGAGGTCTAGCCAGATCAACGTTCTACAGAACCTACACTACAGAGGAAAGAGACTATCCGTCTGGACAGCGCGATAGATTTGAAAAACCAGATGAAAATGTAGAAGGCTATCAATCCGAGGAAACCTATGCAAAGCTTGGGGATGATGGTCTAATCTTTCCGGAAACTGATGTCGATACCGATGATGTTCTGGTTGGGAAGACA
>Ga0190361_1000680_pt1 | contig 13414 bp, 10 predicted proteins | sample 48721845_MG_FD_161273 | JGI IMG/M metagenome (GOLD analysis project Ga0190361, IMG submission 161273) | Hydrothermal vent microbial mat bacterial communities from Southern Trench, Guaymas Basin, Mexico - 4872-18-4-5_MG | ecosystem: Environmental > Aquatic > Marine > Hydrothermal vents >...
TTTTAGTAGCTTGTGGGACTGCTTTTTATGCAGCAAAAGTTGGGAAAATAATGATTGAAGAATACGCTAAAATTCCAGCAGAAGCTGAAATTGCTTCAGAATTTCGTTACAGACAAATTCCAATTGGTAAAAATTCTGTTGCCATTTTTGTTTCTCAATCTGGGGAGACAGCAGATACTTTAGCCTGTTTGCGAGAGATGAAAAAGAAAGGAATTTTGACTTTAGGAATTACAAACGTTGTAGGTTCTACTCAAGCTAGAGAAACTGATGCTGGAGTTTATATAAGGTCAGGGCCTGAAATTGCCGTAGCCTCAACTAAGGCATTTTTAGGACAATTAGCAACTTTAGCAATGCTCACCGTATTTTTGGGAAGACAAAGAGGAATGAGTTTGGTTATGGGAAAAAGAATTGTTTCTGAATTATTAAAAATTCCAAACCTTCAAAGAAAGATTTTAAAAAAGGCTTCAGAAATTGAAAAATTGGCAAAAAAATACAAAGATTTCAAAAACTTTTTCTTCATTGGAAGAAAATATAATTTTCCGGTAGCTTTAGAAGGAGCTTTGAAATTAAAAGAAATTTCTTATTTACATGCTGAGGGAGTGGGAGGAGGAGAATTAAAGCATGGTCCTTTAGCTTTGATCGATGAAAACACTCCAACAGTTGCTATTTGTACTTCAGATTCAGTTTATGATAAAATGATAGCAAATATCCAAGAAATTAAAGCAAGAAAGGGATCCATAATTGCTATAGCTACTGAAGGGAACGAAGAGATAAATAAATTGGTAGATGATGTGGTATTTATTCCAAAGACATTAGAAGTGTTAACTCCGATGCTTTCTGTAATTCCTCTTCATCTCTTCGCCTATTATGTAGCTAGAGAATTAGGAAGAGATATTGACAAACCCAGAAATTTAGCAAAATCAGTCACTGTAGAATAAAAAATGGAAAAAGTTTTAGAAAAAACAGGTAAAAAAATAAATTTATTAGGAAATGAAGCTATTGTTAGAGGGGCTTTAGAAGCTGGAGTAGATTTTGTTGCTCAATATCCAGGAACTCCTTCTTCTGATGTTGGAGATACTTTTTTTAGAATAAAAGAGAAAGTTTCACGAATAAATCTCAATTTTCATTACGAATACTCAACAAATGAAAAAGTAGCTTTGGAAGCTGCAGCCGGAGCTGCTTTTTCTGGAGCTAAAGCTTTAGCTTCTTTTAAAAATTTTGGGCTGAATGTAGCTTCTGATTTTTTCTTCCCTCTAGCTCAAATTCGTCTTCCAGGGCAACTAGTCATTTTTATTGCTGATGATCCTTCTTGTTGGAGTTCAGCTCAATCTGAACAAGATACAAGACATCAGATTTTTGCTGCAAGATTACCAATGTTAGAACCTTCAGTTCCTCAAGAATCAAAAGATTTTATAATTTTTGCTTTTGAATTATCCAAAAAATTCCAAATTCCAGTTGTCATCAGACACACAACGAGAATCTCTCATCAATCAGGACCAGTGTTGTTTGGAAAAATTTTCAAGAAATCAAAAAAGAAATTTGAATTTAAAAAAGATATTGAAAGATTTGTAACAATGCCCCCTAGAGTTTTGAGAATGAAAATCGATTTAATAAAGAGAAGAGAAGAAATCAGAAAAATTTCAGAAAAATCTCCTTTGAATAAAGTTTTCAATAAAGAGAAAAAGTCAAAAATGGGAATTATAACTTCTGGAGTTGGATTTTTGTATACAATGGAAACCTTACAGAATCTAAATTTGAAAGTGCCGGTTTTGAAATTAGGTTTTGTTTTTCCTTTACCCAGAAAAAAGCTTCAAAACTTTTTGAAAGGAAAAAACAGAATTTTGATTGTTGAAGAAGGAGATCCTTTCTTGGAATGGAAAATCAAAGAATTGGCTTTTGAAATGAAATGGAAAGGAAAGATTTTTGGTAAAGGAGGATCTATGGAAGGGGGAAGAATTTGGAAAGAGAGAAAATCTATTCTCCCTGCTGCAGGGGAATTAAAACCTGAATATGTGGAAGAAGCGATTTTAAAGATTTTAGGCAAAAAATCAAAGTACAAAAATCACCTGAGAAAATTTTTAGAGATTAAGGTACCTGTAAGATTTCCAATAATGTGTACAAAGCCTGTATGCCCTTATTGGTCAGTAGTTAAAGCAATAAAGAAAGTTTTGCCAGAAAAAGAAATCATTTTTGGAGGAGAAATTGGTTGCTACATGGTTTTTGCTCATAAAGCCATTAATCTTCAAGATTATCTCTTTTGTATGGGATCTGATATTGGAATTGCCCATGGGATTACAAAAGCGACAAATCAAAAAGTTTTGGCTTTTGTCGGTGATTCTTCATTCTTCCATGCTGCCATTCCTCAGTTAATAAATACTGTGGTTAATGAAAGTTCTCCTTTAATTGTGATTATGGAAAATCAAACTACTGCTATGACCGGCCACCAACCTCATCCCGGTCAAAAAATAAAGATTGAAGAGATAGTTAAAGCCTGTGGCGTCAAAAATGTAAAAGTAATAGATGAGGTTGAAAATCAAAAGGAATTTGAAAATACTTTAAAAGAATTTATTAAATTAAAAGGGCCAAAAGTTATTGTAGCAAGAAGAATGTGCGCCCTTTTGGCAAAAAAATTAAAAAAATGAAAAACAAAAATTTCAATTTAATAATTTGTGGAGTAGGAGGACAAGGACAGATTACATTGTTGAGAATTTTGTCTGAAGCTGCAATTTTAGAAAACAAAGATTTCAAAGCTGCAGAAACTCATGGGTTATCTCAAAGAGGAGGATCTGTTGAAGTTCATTTTAGAATGGGAAAAGTTTTTTCTCCTTTAGTTTCTCAAGCTGGAGCTGATTTAATTTTATCTTTGGAATTTCAAGAAACTTTAAGAGCAATGTATTATTGTTCATCAAAAACTAAAGTGTTAATTAACGACAAAATTATTCCTATTATAGGAGAGATTCCATTAAAAAAAGAGAAAATTTTAAAAGAAGTTAAAAAATTTACAAAGAATATTAAAATTATAGAAGCTTCGAAAATTTGTCAAGAAAAATTAGGAAAAGAAATTTTAGCAGGAGTTTTTTTAATTTCTTTAATTTCCCATCAAAAATTAATTCCTTTAAAACCAAAATCTCTTTTACTAGCAATTAAAAAACAAATTCCACAAAAATATTTAGATTTGAATTTAAAAGCTTTTGAACTCTCTAAATCCTTTCAATTTTAGCTCCAAGTTTTTTTAATTTTTCATCGATCTTCTCAAATCCTCTATCAATTTGGGAGATATTTTCAATTTGAGTTTCCCCTTTTGCTATTAATCCGGCTAAAACTAAAGCTGCTCCTGCTCTGATATCAGTTGAATTAATTTTATTTCCAATTAAATTTCTTTTTCCAAAGATTAAAGCTCTGTGGGGATCTGTAATTTCAATGTCAGCCCCCATTTTTCTTAATTCATGCAAATGCAAAAATCTGTTTTCATAAAGGGGGTCATGAATTAAAGATTTTCCTTGAGCTTGAGTTAGCAAAACCGAAGTTTGAGGTTGCAAATCAGTTGGAAAGCCAGGATAAGGCAAAACTTGAATTTTTGTTGCCCGAAAATTTCTGGATTTTTTGACCAAAATTTCATTTTTCTTTATTTCAAAATTCGCTCCAATTTCTTTCATCTTTTTCAAAAATATAGTTAAATGATCAGGATTGACATTCTTTATTTTTCCTTCCCCACCTGTAATTGTAAAAGCAATTAAAAAAGTTCCAACTTCTGTCCAATCAGGACAGATTTTAAATTCTGTACCTTTTAATTTCTTTTTCCCTTCGACTTTTAAAGTGTGAGTTCCAATTCCTTCTATTTTTACTCCCATTTTTTTTAAAAAATATCCTAAATCTTGAACCTGAGGTTCAGAGGCTGCAATTTCAATTTTAGTTTTTCCTTTAGCTAAAGAAGCTAGCATTAAAGCATTTTCAGTAGCTGTGACTGAAAATTCTTCTAAAACAATTTTTCTTCCTTCAATTTTTCGAGGAGCTTCAAAAATATAAAAATTTCCCTTTTCTTTTACTTTAATTCCAAAATCTTTAAAAACTTTCAAATGAGTAGTTATCGGTCTTAAACCAATTCTATCTCCTCCAGGATGGGGAACTTTTAATTTTTTAACCCGCAATAAAAGAGGAGGAATTAACAAAACAGAGACTCTCATTTTCTCAAATAGGTCAAAAGGGAGATTTTCAATGTTGATTTTTTCAGCTTTAATTTTAATTTTCTTTTTAGATAGCCATTCAATTTTTACTCCAATTCTTTTTAAAATTTCAATTTGGTTTAAAACGTCAGAGCACAAAGGCAAATTGTCGATAATTGATTCTTCTTTTGAAAGTAAACTTGCTGCCAAAACTGCTCCTGCTGAGTTTTTATAACCTGAAATTTTTACCTCACCTGAAAGCGGAACCCCACCTTTTATTAAAAATTTATTTTTCATATTCTACATTTTATCGAATTTTTCTTTTTTGGTAAATTTAAAGAATGGAAATAAATCCTCATATTTTCAGGGCTTACGATATTAGAGGAATTTATCCTAAAGATTTAAACGAAACGACTTTCAGAAAAATTGGTTTTGCCTTAGGGAGAAAAAGAAAAAAATATTTAGTCGGAAATGACATTAGAAAATCTGGGAAATCTTTAGCTTTAGCTTTAATTTCTGGTCTTTTGGCAAAAAAATCAAAAGTTGTTTATGGTGGAACAGGTTCTTTTGGTCAGATTTTATTTTCTGGTCTAAAGAAGAAGGCTGATTTTACTCTTTTTGTTACTGCCTCTCATTTACCCTCTAAATGGAATGGTTTGAAGATTTTTAAAGGAGATGGAGAACCAATACCTCCTGAAAAACTGAAAGATAGGGTTTTAAAAATTAAAGAAAAAGAAATAAAATTTAAAAAGCCAAAGATAAAAACATTAAATCTGGGAAAAGATTATATTAATTTTCTATTAAAGACCTTCAGCGATTTGAAAAAAGCTAAATTTAAAATCGTTTTAGATTGTGGTGGAGGATCTACTTCTTTGGTTGCCCCAAAGATTTTTAAAAAATTAGGTTTTCATTTGATAGAAATTTTTTGCAAACCAGACCCTACTTTTTCAAAAAGAAATCCAGAGCCAAAACCAGAAAATTTAAGGAGGTTAATTAAAACAGTGATTAAGAGAAAGGCAAATTTTGGAGTAGCTTTCGATGGAGATGGAGATAGAGGGGTGATAATTGATGATAAAGGAAGATATTTAAGGGGAGATCAATTAGCCTTAATTTTGGCTAAGGAAATTTTTAAGAAAGAAAAAAAGAAGATTGTAATTAAAACTGTTTCTTGCACAATGGCTTTAGAAAGAGAATTAGGAAAATTGGGAACAAAAGTGATTGAAGTTCCTGTTGGGCATACCTTTGTAGGAATTGCTTGCAAAAAAGAAAAAGCCATTTTGGGGATTGAAGAATCAAGCCATCTTTACTATCCCAAAATTTATCTTTTTGATGATGCTATTTTAACTCCCCTTTTTGTTGCTAGAGTTTTAATGAAAACAGGAAAAAAACTTTCTCAATTGGTTGATGAAATTCCAATTTATTCTTTCAAAGAAATTGATTTCCCTTGCAAAGATGAAATCAAATTTCAGGTTGTTGAAAGAATGAAAAAAAAGTTTAAAAAAAGGTATCAAAAAATAAATACTTTAGATGGAGTAAAAATTTATTTTAAAGATAGTTGGGTTTTAATTAGAGCTTCTAATACTTCCCCAAAGATTAAACTTTATGTAGAAGCTACAACAAAGAAAAAACTTTCCATATTAAAGAATAAATTTTCAAGGATTTTAAAAAAATGTATCAAGCAGTTATCCTAGCAGCTGGAAAATCATCAAGATTTTGGCCTTTAAATCAAAGACACAAATCTTGTTTTTATTTAATGGGAAAACCCATAATTTGGTGGAATTTAAGAGGAATAGAAAGAGCTGGAATAAAAAAAGCGATTGTTATTCAATCTCCAAAAAGAGATATTGAAAAAGAATTGAAAAAATTTAAACTCAAGAATTTAAAAATTAAATTTTTAATTCAAAAAAAACCTTTAGGTTCTGGAAATGCTCTTTGGAAAGCAAAAGATCTTTTAAAAAAGCCCTTTTTTGTTTTAAACGCTGATGTTTTAGATTCTGAAACAATTTTGCAGACAATGATAAAAAAGATAAAGAAGGAAAAAGCAAAGGCAGTTTTGGCAGGACAAAAAACAAAAACTCCTTGGCTTTTTGGAATGATGAAATTAAAAAAAGATAGAATTTTGAAAATTGTTGAGAAACCAAAAAAAGGAAAAGAACCTTCAAAAATTAAGGTTGTTGGTGTTTATTTTTTAGAGCCTGAATATTTCAAATTTTATAAGAAAACAAAAAAGCATGAGTATGATTTTGAAGATGCTCTTTCAGAATATATGAAAAATCGTGAAGTAAGAGTAGCTCTAATTGAAAAATCTGAAGATGATACTCCATCCTTTTTAAAATACCCTTGGCACCTTTTCAGTTTTAGAAAATATTTGTTTGATAAATTTTTAAAAGCGAAAGTCGAAAAAGGCGCCAAGATTTCAAGAAACGTTATCATCGAAGGAAAAGTTTTTATTGGAAAAGGAACTAAGATTTTCGAAGGCGCTGTCATCAAAGGGCCTTGCTACATTGGTGAAAATTGTATTATTGGAAATCATTCTTTAATAAGAGAATACACAAATTTGGAAAATAATGTCATGATTGGAGCCTTTTGTGAAGTTGCTAGGTCAATTTTTCAAGAAAACTCTACTACTCATTCAGGTTATTTTGGAGATTCAATTGTGGGAAAAAATACAAAAATTGGTGCAGGAACGATAACTTCTAATGTTAGATTAGATAGAGAGGAGATATTTTCTTTAGTAAAAGGAAAGAAAATTCCAACTGGATTTAAATCTTTTGGAGCAGTAATTGGAGAAAATACAAAAATTGGCACAAAGGTGAACATTATGCCAGGAAAATTTATTGGTTCAAATTGTAAAATCTACCCAAACTCAATTATTACTGAAAATGTCAAAGACAACACAGAAATCAAATTTCGTAATTGGAGTTGACGGAGGAGGAACAAAGACAATCGCTGCCTTATCAGATTTAGAAGGGAAAATTTTGAAAGTTGGGAAAGCAGGACCGTCCCATTTAAGAAATTTAGGAATAAAAAAAGCTGTAAAAAATGTTTTCATCTCTATCGAAAAAATTTTGCCAAAAAAGGGAAAAATTCTCTCAACATTTATTGGTCTTCCAGCTGTAGCCGAAGAATATAAAGAAAAGAAAGAAAAAATAAAAAAAGAAATTAAAAAATACAAAAAAATAGCAAAAATTTTTGAGGGGGAGGTGAAGATAGGATCTGACCAAGATGTAGCTTTAAGAGCTGGAATAGAGGGAGACGGAGTAATGCTCAATGCAGGAACAGGTTGCGTGGCAATTGGAAAGAGAGGTAAAAACTTTGTTCATGTTTCAGGATGGGGATATTTGGCAGATGAAGGAGGGGCTTTTTTTGTTGGGCAAAAAGTATTTCAAAGAGTTTTAAAACAAGTAGATGGAAGAGAAAATGAAACTATTCTAAAAAGTTTAATTTTCAAAGAGTTAAAAATTGAAAAAGAGGCTCAATTTTTAGAGAGGGTTTATCAAAATTCAGAAAGGATAATTCCCTCCCTTTCTGTTTTAGTAGATAAAGCTTTTAAAAAAGGAGATAAAGTAGCAAAAGAAATATTAATTGAAGCTGCAAGGGAAGCTGTATTAACAGCAAAGACAGCAATTAAAAAATTAAAATTTCAAAATGAAAAATTTTCTTTGGTTTTGAACGGAAGCATGTTCAAATCTGAAATTTTTCAAAAGAAAGTTAGAAAAGAAATTAAAAAATTTGCTCCCAAAGTTAATTTTGTCCTATTGAAAAAACCTCCAGTAATTGGAGCAGTAAAATTAGCTTTAGAACAAATAAAAAAATTTGATTTGGTCATTTTCGATTTGGATGGAGTTTTAATAGATTCAAAAAAAGCTTGGCTTTGGATGCATAAAAAAGCCTTAGAAAGTCAAGGTTATTTTTATTCTTTCAAAAAGATTGAATCTTATTTAGGTCAAACTGCAGAAAGGGTTATTTCAAATTTAATTCCTAAAAGAGATAAAAACAGAAAAAAGAAAATTAAAAGAGCTTTAAAGTTAGTAAAAAAAATTTCAAGAGAGGAACAATTTTACAAGAAAGTTAAATTGATTTCTTTTGCTAAAGGAATTTTAAGAAAACTGAAAGAGAAAAAATTTAATTTGGTCTTAGTAACCAATAGCAATAAAGAATTTGTAAATTTAATTCTGAAAAAATTTTCTCTAAAAAATTATTGGAAAAAAATAATTACTGCAGACGATAACTTCAAAAACAAAGAGAAAGCCTTTTCTTTTTTAATTTCTTATTTTAAAACTACTCCTGAAAGAACAATTTGTATTGGAGATACAACTTTTGATATCAAGGTGGCTAAAAAAGTAGGCTGTAAAATAATTGCCATTCCAGGTTGGCATTCAGCTAAAATTCTGAAAAAAGAGAAACCAGATTATTTAATTAATTCTCTGAAGGAGCTAACTACATTACTAAAATAATATAGCCAATTACCATAAATATAGCTCCTAAGATAAACCTTAAAGTAATTTTTTCACTGAGAAATATTACCCCAAGCAAAGTAGTGAAAAATGGAAAAGAAAGAGCCAGTAAAGAAGCTCTTGAAATTGGAACTTTTCTTAAACCTAAAGAATAAAAAATTTCACCAAGAGCTATCCAAAATAACCCTGCTAAAATTGCCCAAATTAATTTTTGGGGAGTGAAAATTTTCAACTCATTCCAAAAATAAATCAAAAAGGGAAAGACAAAGATTGTTCCTAAAAAAGCAATTAAGGAGGTTACTAAAAGAGGATTAGTATCTTGTAAAAGTTTTTTGACAAATAAACTACTTATTGCCCAAACAAGTTGTGCCAAAATAATAAAAATTTCTCCTTTCATGTGCCCGGGGAGGGATTTGAACCCTCACGGGGTTATCCCCCACATGATTTTGAGTCATGCGCGTCTTCCAATTCCGCCACCCGGGCGAATGTTTTATTATAAAAAATCTGAAAAACTTTGACAATTTTTAAAATTTTTGTAAAATTTGAAAAGGTGATTTGGTTTGCCAGTTAAGGTAGTACTTTGGGTTATAACAACCTCTGATGCAAAATCCTCTGGTGAGATATTATTACTCCAAGACATTTGGAGAAAAGAAAACAAAAAAATTCTTTTCTATAGGCCTTTGAGGGGTTGGGTAAGAAAAAATGAAAGAGTGATTCAGGGAGTTAGAAGAATTCTTAGAGAACATATTGTTGCTCAAAGAACAGAAATTAATTTTTTGGGAAAAAAAGAGAAAGGAATTGATGGGATAGGCAGGATAAGTGAGTGCCATTACCTAATTAAAATTCAATATCCCTTTGAAATCATCTCCAAATCAGAGATAAGGCTCGTTAGCTCAGCCGATCTTCCAAAAATTAAGAAAGTTTCATTCAAGAATTTAGACCAAATTTTGCTCTTTGAGGAGGATTATAATATTCTAATTAAACTTTTAACCTCCTCTTTTTTATTTTTCAAAATCGCAATTTTTGTTTGAGCACTTAATTTTTTTATTTACTTTTACTAAAAGAGAATCACACTTTGGACATTTTTCTCCGGTAGGTTCATCCCAAAGAGCAAAATCGCATTTTGGCCATCTGTTACAAGCATAAAAAATTTTTCCTTTTTTTGTTTTCTTTTTTACAATTTCTCCCTTTTTACATTTTGGACATGAAATTCCGGTAGCATTTTCTAAATCTTGAGTGAATTTACATTTTGGGTAGTTAGGACAAGCTAAAAACTTTCCATATTTTGAAACTCTGACCAAAAGGAAAGCCCCGCATTTTGGACATTTTTTATCTGTTTTTTCAATTATTCCTGCTCCTTTAATTTCTTTGTATTTTTTCTTTAAATTTTCAACAAAAGGTTCATAAAATTCTTTTAAAGTTAAAACCCAATCTTTCTTACCCTGAGCTATTTTATCCAAATTCTCTTCCATTTTTGCAGTAAATTTAATATCTACAATTTCAGGAAAATGCTTTACCAAAAGATCGTTTACCAAGTACCCAACTGCTGTTGGATAGAACCTCTTTTTCTCATCTTTTTTGACATAATTTCTTTGTTGGATCGTAGAGAGTATTGGAGCGTAGGTTGAAGGTCTTCCAATTCCATGTTTTTCTAATTCTTTAATCAAAGTAGCTTCAGTGTATCTTGGTGGAGGTTGAGTGAAATGTTGCAAGGGAATTAATTTTATCAGTTCTAAAATTTCTCCCTCTTTTAATTCTGGAAGTTCTGTTTTTTCAAATTGGATAGGATAGATTTTTAAAAATCCATCAAATTTTAAAATTTGTCCAGTAGCAGAAAATCCATAGTCTTTAGCTGAAATTTCAATTTTTGTTGCATCAAAAATAGCTTCTGACATCTGACAGGCCAAAAACCTTCTCCAAATTAATTCATAAAGTTTTAGTTGTTGAGAATTCAATTTTTGAGATAAAATTTGAGGTGTCTTTTCAACGTCTGTAGGTCTAATTGCTTCATGAGCCTCTTGAGCTACTTTTGATTTTGTCTTGTATTTTCTTTGTTTAAAATATTTTTGACCCAATTTTTCTAAAATATATTTTTTAGCCTGCTTTAAAGCCAATTCAGATAGATTCAGAGAATCTGTTCTGTGATAAGTAATAAGTCCCATTTCATAAAGTTGCTGTGCTAAAACCATTGTCTTTTCTGCTGAGAATTTAAGTTTTTGCCAAGCTGTTTGTTGCATTGTTGAAGTAATAAAAGGTTCTGGTGGTTTTCTTTTTCTTTCTTTCTTTTCAATTTTTAAAACTTTAAATTGGGCATCTTTTAGATCTTTAACAATTTTTTTAGCTTCTTTCTCTGTTTTTATACCCAATTGAGGGATTGATTTTCCTTTCTTTTTTGTCAGTTGGGCTTTAAATTCTTTTTCATCCTTTTGTTTTTTCAATAAAGCTTCAATCGTCCAGTATTCTTGAGGTACAAAATTTTTGATTTCTCTTTCTCTTTCAACAATTAATCTTAAAGCAACAGATTGAACTCTTCCCGCAGATAATCCTTTTGCTATTTTTCTCCACAAGAGAGGAGAGAGTTTATAACCTACAATTCTATCTAAAATTCTTCTTGCTTGCTGAGCATTAACTAAATTCATATCAATCTTTCTCGGATTTTTTAAAGCTTCTTTAATTGCTTCTTCAGTAATTTCGTGAAAGACAATTCTCCAATAAGGCTTTTTTCTTCCAAGTTTTAAAAGATGAACTAAATGATAAGCTATAGCTTCGCCTTCTCTATCGGGATCTGTACTCAAAATTACCAATTTTGCTTTTTCTGCTGCTTTCTTTAATTCTTTAATTCTTTCTCTTGCCTTTGGGATTACAACATAAGTTGGTTTAAAATTGTTTTTAATATCAACTCCAAATTTTCTCTCTGGTAGATCTCTTACATGACCAAAAGAAGCTAAGATTTTAAAATCTTTTCCTAAAAATTTTGAAATTGTTCTAGCTTTTGTTGGGCTTTCAACGATTACTAAGCGCATAGATTTTTCCTCCAAGATCTTTTATTTTACCTTCAATTTCTAAAATTGAAACTAAAGTTGCCACCTTTGATGGTGAAAGTTTTGTTTTTTGAGCAATTTCTTCAATTGATAAAGCTCCCTCCTTTAAAGCTTCCAAAATGATGTTATTTTCTGTTCTTTCTTTTTTTGTTTTGGGTTTTATTCTCAACTCTAACAAAATATCTTCTGCTTTTTCAACTAACTTTGCTTTATTTTTTATCAAAAAATGACAACCTTTTGAGGTTTGAGAAAAAATAGATCCAGGAACAGCAAAAATTTTCCTTTTTTGTTCTCTAGCATATTCTGCAGTAATTAAAGCTCCAGATTTTAATCTAGCTTCAACTACTAAGACTCCCAAAGAAAGCCCTGAAATTATTCTGTTTCTTTGAGGAAAAGTATATTTCCTTCCTCTTGTTCCGGGTTTATATTCAGAAATTAAACAACCTCCATTTTCTACAATCTTTTTTGCCAATTTTAAATTTGATTTTGGATAGATTGACTTTTCATCAAGTCCTGTTCCCAAAACAGCAATCGTTCTTTTATTTCCCTCTAAAGCACCGAGATGAGCAAAAGTATCAATTCCAGGAGCCATTCCAGAAACGATCGTTAATCCTGAATTAGATAAGTCTTTTGCAATTTGAAAAGCAATTTCTTTTCCATAAGAAGAACATCTTCTCGTTCCAACAATTGCAAAGCATTTTTCTTTAGGTAAAATTTTACCAACATAATAAAGAATTTTTGGTGGATTTTTAATTTTCTTTAAAAGCTGAGGATAATTTTTATCTTTAATTGAAATTTTTTCAATTTTAAACATTTTTTAAATTTATCATTTTCACAAAAAATTTCAAAAACTTGATTTTTCAAAATTTTGCGCTATTTTTTTTATTGGAGGGTTAAGAATGGGAAGGAAAAATAAGGGAAAAGTTTGCTTTTGTGGCGAGTCTGTTTATGCAAAAGGACTTTGCAAAAAGCATTATTATCAAAATTATCGAAGGAGACCAAGAGTGAGATTCAAAAGAAAGATAAAAAGAAAAATACAAAAGTTAAAATAACACTTTTTGTTCTTTTAGCTGAGATTTTCTCAGCTTTTTATTTTCTTGACTTTACAGAGAAAATATGTTGACAAATTCTTTTTTATTGTTATATTAGAAATAGCTTTTGTTCATAATAAAATTATTAAGGAGGGGTTAACACGAAAAAATTAGATATTGGGATATCATTAAGCTTGACTTTACCGATATTTATAAGAGTTTATTTAACAAGTTTCGGAAATGTTACGAAAGCTTCAATTGTTGCATTAAAAACTCTTAGAGAATTGGCTGAGAAAAATAATATAGAAAGGATAGAACTTGGTTTTCCTTATCCTATAGCCAGAGTTAAAGATTTTTCTTCCAAAGTTAAAAAGGAAATTAAAGATATAGTTGGTTCTTTCAAAACCACATGCCATACCCCGATGGTTAATTTAGCCTCTTTGAACGAAAGAAAAAGACAAGAGAATCTTAGAGAAATGATTGAATCTATCGAATTTAGTTTGGAGAAAGGGATTAATCAGTTTGTGATTCACTTGGCAGCAGCTGAGATGAGCAAAATTCCTTTTTTCTCTTGGTTTAAAAGAGGAACGGCTGACAAAATAAACATCGAATTGATACGAAAAACTGGAGAGAAAAGCTTTTTGGAGATTAAGGATTACTTTGGTAAGGATAAGTTAATTTATGGATTAGAAAATCTAACAATTCATGAACCTGCATTTCGC
>Ga0190361_1000681_pt1 | contig 13394 bp, 23 predicted proteins | sample 48721845_MG_FD_161273 | JGI IMG/M metagenome (GOLD analysis project Ga0190361, IMG submission 161273) | Hydrothermal vent microbial mat bacterial communities from Southern Trench, Guaymas Basin, Mexico - 4872-18-4-5_MG | ecosystem: Environmental > Aquatic > Marine > Hydrothermal vents >...
TACTACCGTTATACTACACTCCGAGTTATTTCGATTTAGCTATCGATTTAATACATTTAGTACAAGCTAAAATTCTCTTTCCAGCAAATTTTTTAAAAGTTGGTTTTTTAATTTCAGAGGGAACCCAGACCCACTGAAGATTGGGATATTTTCTTTTTTTAATGGTTGGATTATATTTTCCTCGAAGTTTTTTTAACCGCCAAACTGTTTGAGATTTTTTTCCGCAGATAGCGCATTGTTTTGCCATATAAAATTATTTTATCAAATAATTTAATTTTTACAAGCTTTCTAGTTATGTTATGATTAAAAAACATGGAATATTTCTTTCTTATTATTATTTTAATTTTTTCTGTCGTTATTCATGAAGTCTCTCACGGGGCTATGGCTTATCATTTAGGAGATCCAACAGCAAAATATGCGGGCCGACTTACTTTAAATCCAATAAAACACTTAGATCCAATTGGTTCTGTTATTTTACCACTTTTTTTAATCCTCATGTCGAAATTAATGGGCGGTGGAATTATTTTTGGCTGGGCAAAACCAGTTCCAATTAATCCTTATAATTTTCGAGACCAGAAATATGGTTCTGCAAAAGTGGCTATAGCTGGCCCTGGTTCAAATTTAATTATCGCTTTAATTTTTGGGTTGTCTTTAAGATTTTTTCCTCAAATCTTTACTGTTCCGGGACTTTCTTTGATGTTTTCTTATATTGTATATATAAATATTCTTTTAGCTATTTTTAATTTACTTCCCATTCCTCCTTTAGATGGTTCTCATATTCTTTTTACTTTTTTACCTCCGGGAATGGAAAATATAAAAATATTTTTAAGTCAATTTGGATTATTTATTCTACTTTTCATTATTTTCTTTTTCTTCCGTTGGTTAATTTTAATTATCAATTGGATTTTTACTCTAATCGTCGGCGCGTCTTTATTTTAATTGACAGTTGTTTTAATTTTTGCTAAATTATATTTTACCAGCGCGAAGCGCAAGATTTTTTTTGACTTTTGACTTTCGATTTTTTGAATTTATCTTATTATGCCCACTATTCATCAATTAATTAAAAAAGGAAGGAAAAAGACTAAGAAAGCTCGCAAAATGCCAGCCCTGACTTTTGGTTTTAATGTTTTGAAAAATCGACCCAAAGAATATCCTTCACCGTTTAAAAGAGGAGTTTGTTTGAAAGTTTTTACAGTGACTCCTAAAAAACCGAATTCTGCTTTAAGAAAAGTAGCCAGAGTTCGTTTGACCAATGGAATGGAAGTCACAGCTTATATTCCTGGTGAAGGACATAATTTACAGGAACACTCGGTGGTTTTAATTAGGGGAGGGAGAGTAAAAGATTTGCCCGGTGTTAGATATCATGTGGTTAGAGGGGTTTTAGATACCGCCGGCGTAGAAGGAAGAAAGCAACAGAGATCAAAATACGGAACCAAGCGCGAGTAATTAATTATTATTAATATGGCTAAGAGAAAAAGAGTAAAAAAAAGAACCATATCACCCGATCCTATTTATAACAATGTTAAAGTGGCAAAGTTTATAAATCAGGTAATGAGGGAAGGAAAGAAAACAATTGCTAGGAAAATTGTCTATGGAGCTTTTAACATAATTCGAGAAAGAACAAAAAAAGAACCATTAGAAATTTTTGAAAAAGCTTTAGAAAATGCTGGCCCCTTATTAGAGGTAAAACCAAGACGGATTGGAGGAGCAACCTATCAGGTACCAAGAGAAGTTAAGAGTGAAAGAAGGATAACTTTAGCAATGAGATGGATAATAAATGCTGCCAGATCTAAAAAAGGAAAACCAATGAAAGAAAAATTAGCAGAAGAATTAATTGATGCTTCGGAAAATCGAGGAGTCGCTGTCAAAAAGAAAGAAGATACTCACCGAATGGCTGAAGCCAATCGAGCCTTTGCCCATTTTTCTTGGTAAAACACTATGCCACGTACCTATCCTATTGAAAAATATCGAGATATCGGAATTATTGCCCATATTGATGCTGGAAAAACAACCGTTACCGAAAGGGTTCTTTTTTATACTGGTATTTCTCATAAAATTGGTGAGGTTCATAATGGCCAAGCAATTATGGATTGGATGGCTCAAGAAAAAGAAAGAGGAATTACTATTACCTCTGCCGCCACCACTTGTTTTTGGACACCAGGAGAAACAACCAGGATTAAAGGTAAAGAATACAGAATTAATATTATCGATACCCCAGGACACATTGATTTTACCGTAGAGGTTCAGAGATCTTTAAGAGTTTTAGATGGGGCCGTGGTAGTTTTTGATGGTGTAGCTGGGGTGGAACCTCAATCAGAGACAGTATGGCATCAAGCTGATAAATTTCAAGTTCCTCGAATTTGTTTTATTAATAAATTAGATAGAATGGGTGCTAGTTTTGAGAAAAGCTTAGAGTCGATTTGGAGAAAATTATCCCCCAATGCAGTTGCTCTTCAGATTCCGATTGGAATTGAAGATAAATTTGAAGGGGTGATTGATTTATTAAAGATGAAGGCGATAAAATTTGAAGGGGATTTTGGTCAAATTATCAAAGAAGAAGAAATCCCAAATGATCTATTAGAGGAAGCTAAAAAATGGAGGGAAAAATTAGTAGAAAAGATTGCCGGTGAAGATGAAAACTTAATAGAAAAATATTTAGCTGGTGAAGATATTTCTATTGAAGAACTAAGAGAAGTATTAAGAAAGGCGACAATTAAATATAAGCTTATTCCGGTTTTTTGTGGAGCAGCTCTAAAAAATAAAGGAATTCAACCATTATTAGATGGAATAATTTATTACCTTCCTAGTCCTCTTGATTTGCCACCCGTAAAAGGTATCGATCCTAAGACTGGCAAAGAAATCGAGAGAAAACCATTAGATGAAGAACCATTTTGTGCTTTAGCATTTAAAATTGCTACCGATCCTTATGTGGGCACTCTCACTTATTTTCGAGTTTATTCTGGTTCCTTAAAAAGAGGCTCCTATTTGTTAAATACCACTACCGGAGAAAAAGAAAGAATTGGTCGAATTCTCAGAATGCATGCAGCAGAGAGAGAAGAGGTAGAAGAGGTTTTCGCTGGCGATATCGCCTCGACCGTCGGTCTTAAAAATACTTCAACCGGTCATACTCTTTGTGATGAAAATCACCCGATTGTTTTAGAAAAAATTACTTTCCCCGAACCTGTTATTTCAATTAGAATTGAACCAAAAACAAAGGCAGATCAGGAAAAGATGGCTATAGCTCTTAAAAAATTAATGGAAGAAGACCCAACCTTTAAAATGAAAGGAGATGTTGAAACTGGCGAGACGATTATTTCTGGAATGGGAGAGTTACACTTAGAAATTATTGCCGATAGATTGAGGAGAGAATTTAAAGTTGAAGCTAATATTGGTCGGCCTCAAGTAGCTTATAAAGAAACTATCAAACAGACAGCCGAAGCTGAAGGGAAATATATTAGACAATCTGGCGGTCGAGGACAATATGGTCATGTCTTTTTAAGGGTCGAACCAAAAAATCGGGGAGAAGGATTTGAATTTATCGATGAGATTAAAGGCGGTGTTATTCCTCAAGAGTTTATTCCAGCCGTTGAAAAAGGTGTAAAAGAGGCAATGGATAAAGGAGTGGTAGCAGGCTACCCCGTGGTTGATTTAGCTGCGATTCTTTATGATGGGTCTTTCCATGAAGTTGATTCTTCAGAAGTGGCTTTCAAAATTGCTGGAAGCATGGCTTTTCAAGCTGCAGCTAAAAAAGCAAAACCAGTAATTTTAGAACCAATTATGAAGTTAGAAGTGGTGGTGCCTGAAGAATTTTTCGGAGACATTATTGGGGATTTATCAGCAAGGAGAGGGAAGATAGAAGAAACAAAAGACAGGTTGCAAATGAAGGTAATTGATGCTAAAGTACCTTTAGCTGAAATGTTTGGCTATGCCACCTCTTTGAGGTCATTGACTGAGGGTCGAGGAACGTTTACAATGGAATTTGACCATTATGAAGAAGTACCCCAGAACATTGCCCAAGAGATAATTGAAGGAAAAAGAAAATAAAGATATTCGTATTGACATTTAAAAAGAAATTAATAAAATTAACATATAATCACAAATAAAAAACAAAAAAGGTCATTTCGTATACACTAAAATAATAAAAATAAAAATAAAACAAAAAACTATGGCAGAAAAAGAAAAATTTGTTAGGGAAAAACCCCACATTAATATCGGAACCATTGGTCACGTTGACCATGGAAAAACAACTTTAACCGCTGCCATTCTAAAAACCCAGAAAATGGCAGGTTTTAAGGCAACAGAGAAAACAGTAGAACAAATCGATTCAGCACCGGAAGAAAAATCTCGTGGGTTAACTATTAATGTTACTCACGTTGAGTTTGAGTCAGAAAAACGCCACTATGCTCTAATCGATTGTCCCGGACATGCCGACTACATTAAAAATATGATTACCGGGGCAGCTCAGATGGATGGAGCTATTTTAGTAGTTTCCGCTCCTGATGGTCCGATGCCTCAAACCCGAGAGCACATTCTTTTAGCTCGACAAGTTGGACTTCCTTCAATTGTGGTCTTTTTGAATAAATGTGATGCGGTAGACGATCCAGAAATTATAAGTTTAGTTGAATCTGAGGTTAGAGAATTATTAAAGAAATACGGCTTTCCTGGCGACGAAACTCCAATTATTAAGGGTTCAGCCTTAAAGGCTTTAGAGGCGAAATCCGCTGATGACGAGGCAATTAAAGCAATTAAGGAATTAGTTAAGGCAGTAGATGATTATGTTCCCGAGCCAACTCGTGAGACAGACAAGCCTTTTTTAATGGCTATCGAAGATGTCTTTTCGATTGCTGGACGGGGAACGGTGGCTACTGGGAGAATTGAACGAGGAATAGTAAAACCCAATGATGAAGTAGAGTTAGTAGGGTTAAGACCTACCATGAAAACAATTGCTGTCTCGGTTGAGATGTTTAATAAAACCTTGGACGAAGGAAGGGCGGGAGATAATGTTGGTATTTTACTTCGAGGTTTGAAAAAAGAAGAGGTAGAAAGAGGTCAAGTATTAGCTAGACCAGGTTCAATTACTCCTCACACTGAGTTTGAAGGTGAGGTTTATATTTTGACCAAAGAGGAAGGTGGTCGTCACACACCTTTCTTTTCTGGTTATAAACCCCAATTTTATTTCCGAACTACTGATGTCACCGGAGAAGTAACCCTACCTGAAGGAACCGAAATGGTAATGCCTGGAGATACTGTTAATTTGAAAGTAAAGTTATTAGCTCCGATTGCTATGGAGGAGAAACAGAGATTTGCTATTAGGGAAGGAGGAAAAACGGTAGGAGCAGGAGTAGTAACAAAGATAATTAAATAAAAGTAAAAAACCCCGATTTAAAAGTTTGATTTAAAAGGTTCTTTTTAAGATGCCAAAGAAAAAAACAGTTGCTACCGAAGAAGAAGTAAAGCCTAAAATTAGAATTAAATTAAAGGCTTACGATCATAAAGTGATTGATAATTCTGCTCGTCAGATTGTTGATGTTGTTTTGCGTTACGGATCCGAAGTTTCAGGTCCCGTCCCCTTACCGACAGAAGTCCATAAATATACTGTAAATAGGTCATCGTTTGTCCATAAAGATTCTCGCGAGCAATTTGAGATGCGCCTCCACAAGCGATTAATTGATGTAATTAATCCTAATCCAAGAGTGATTGATGCATTAATGAACTTAAATTTACCTGCTGGCGTTGATATTGAAATAAAAATGTAGTTAGTGTATGATTAAAATGTTAAAATCATTAATTTTGTAACATAAAATAGAGAAAAATAGCCGTGGGAAAACCGGGCTATTGCCCGGTTTTCAATTAGATTTGTATGTCAAAGTTTATATTAGGAAGAAAAATTAAAATGAGTCAATTATTTGACAAAGAAGGTAGAATGATTCCCGTGACTCTGATTGAAGCCGGCCCTTGTTTTGTTACTCAAGTCAAAACTGAAGATAAAGATAAATACAAAGCTATTCAAATAGGTTTTATTAAAAAAACTAAGAAAATAAAAAAAACCGAAAAAGGAAAAGAGTTTAAATATTTAAGAGAATTTAAAAACGGAGACTATAAGGTAGGCGACGAAATTAATATCTCTACTTTTCAAGAAGGTGAAAAAGTAAAAATTTCCGGTCTTACTAAAGGGAAAGGTTTCCAAGGAGGAGTAAAAAGATGGGGTTTTTCTGGCAGAAATGCTACCCATGGAGTAAAACATGAACATCGAACTCTGGGATCGGTAGGCACATCTTTCCCTGAGAGAGTAATTAAAGGAAGAAAAATGCCGGGAAGAATGGGCCAAGAAAGGGTAACTGTAAAGAATTTAAAAATAGTAAAGATTGATAAAGAAAACAATATATTAGTTGTAAAAGGAGCAGTTCCCGGTAGCAGAGGAACTCTCTTAGAAATTAGAGGAGAATAAAATTATGAAAGTAGATGTTTACAATTTAGAAGGAGAGAAAGTTGGAATGACCTTATTACCAAAAGAAATTTTCGAGGTGAAAGTAAATCCTGATTTAATTCATCAGGTGGTTGTTAGTCAAATGACAAATCGCCGATCGGTTATTGCTCATACAAAAGGAAGGGGGAAAGTTCGAGGCGGAGGAAGAAAACCTTGGCGGCAAAAAGGAACTGGCAGGGCTAGACACGGTTCCATTAGATCTCCGTTATGGAGAGGCGGAGGAGTAACTTTTGGTCCTACAAAAGAAAGAGTTTTTAAAAAGAAAATTAACAAAAAAATAAAAAGAAAAGCTTTATTTATGACTCTTTCTGCGAAAGCTAAGAATAATTTATTAATTATTTTAGATAAATTGGAATTAGATAGAGCTAAAACAAAACTGATGGCAAAAATCTTAGAAAAACTTCCTTGCGATAACAAAAGTTCTTTGATTGCTTTACCAACCATCGATAAAAATATAATTTTAGCTACCAGAAATCTCCCTAGAATTGAGACAATAGAGGCCAGAAATCTAAATTGTTTAGATTTATTATCATTTAAATATTTAATAATGCCAAAAGAATCAATAAAAGTAATTAAAGAAATTTTTGCAAAATAACTATGGCAATTTTAGATGTTTTTAAAAAGAAAAGAGGTGTCAAAAAAGAAAAAGAAAGAAAAGAAGTGGTAAAGGAGATGAAAAAAGAAAAGGTGATGGAAGAAAGACGAGAAACGAAAGTTTCCCCAGAAAAAAAGGAAAGAAAATTTGGTGAAGTTTACCGAATTTTAAAAATACCCCACATTACCGAGAAAGCAACGGCATTAGCTGGAAAAAATCAATATGTTTTTAAAATTTGGCCAAAAGCAAACAAAGTCGAAGTTAAAAAAGCAATAGAAGATCTTTTCGGTGTTGATGTAATTGGGGTAAGAATTATTAATATACCTAGAAAGAAAAGAAGATTGGGAAGAATTGAAGGTTTTAGGAGGGGATATAAGAAAGCTATTGTCAGAATTAAAGAAGGACAGAAGATTGAGGTACTACCTCGATAAATTCAAAATTCAAAATGCAAAATTCAAAATTACAACTCAAAAGTAAAAAGTTATTAACAAAAAAGAAACCAGAAAAGAAACTGCTTTTGACATTGAAAAAGAAAGCCGGTAGGGGAGCTAGTGGAAGGATTACTGTTAGACATAAAGGGGGAGGAGTAAAAAGACTATATCGACTCGTTGATTTTGGAGAAGAGAAATTGGATATTTCTGCTGAAGTAATAGCTATTGAATATGATCCCAATCGTTCTGCGTTTATCTGTCTTCTAAAATATGAAGATGGGGAAAAGAGATATCGTATTTGCCCTCAGGGTTTAGAAATTGGTGATCGAGTCATCTGCTCTGAGAAAGCTGAAATAAAAATTGGAAATCGAATGAAGCTAAAAAACATCCCGGTTGGAACTCAAGTTTATAACATTGAACTTGAACCACAAAAAGGAGGAAAATTAGTAAGGGGAGCGGGAACTTCTGCTAAAGTCATAGCTCAAGAGGGCGGTTATGTAAACTTAGCTATGCCTTCGGGCGAAATTAGAAAAGTTCCTGCTGAGTGTTTTGCCTCTGTTGGCCAAGTTTCCTTTCCAGAACATAAATTCATTAAATTAGGAAAAGCTGGGAAAACTCGACTTTTAAGAAAAAGACCCACTGTTAGAGGAACAGCGATGGGACCGGCTGATCATCCCCACGGTGGAGGAGAAGGAAAATCTCCCGTCGGTTTAAAACATCCTAAAACTCCTTGGGGGAAACCAGCTCTCGGGGTGAAAACCAGAAAGAAAAAATGGACAGACAAATTAATTATTCAAAGGAGACGTAAAAAGAAAAAATAATTATCTTAATTAATAACTATGGCAAGAAGTTTAAGGAAGGGTCCTTACGTAGATGAAAAGTTAATAAAAAAAATAAAAAAGGCAAAACCAAATGAAATCATAAAAACCTGGGCGAGAGATTGTACTATTACTCCAGAAATGGTCGGTTTTACTTTTGGGGTTCATAATGGGAGGGAATTCATTTCAGTAAAGGTAACCGAAGATATGGTCGGGCATAAACTCGGTGAATTTGCTCCCACTACTAAATTCTCCCGACACGGTGGAAGAATGCAGAGAGAATTAGAAGCAAAAGCAATGGAAAGAGAGGCAGAGAAACTAAAAAAAGAAACTTAATTGAAATATGGCAGTTACAGCAAAGTTAAATTATTTACGGATAGCTCCCCGAAAAGTAAGATTAGTTGCTGATTTAATTCGGGGAAAGAAAGTTGAGGAAGCTCAGACAATTTTGAATTTCACTGTTAAAAAAGCAAGTCTTCCTTTGTTAAAACTCTTGAATCAAGCTATTGCTAATGCTAAAAATAATTTTCAATTAGATCCAGCTAACCTTTTTATTGCCAAAATTACAGTTGATGAAGGACCGAAATACAAGAGATGGATGGCTCGAGCCCGGGGACAAGCTTCAGAGATTCAGAAAAAGACCTCCCACATTACTTTAATTCTTGATGAAATTGTGAAGAAACCAAAGAAGGTTAAAAAAGCAAAACCTTCAAGAGTAATTAAAGAAGAAAAAGAGGAATCTAAAGCTGAGAAACCCCTGAAAGAGAGTAAGCTTCCTACGGGGCAGACAAAATTTAAGCCAGAAAAAGAGATAGTTAGACCAAAGATTGAGAAAGGAATTAAAAGAATATTTAGAAGAAAGGCATTTTAGTAATATGGCCCATAAAGTTCACCCTAAAATATATAGGATAAAAAGATTAGAAAATTGGAATTCTCGTTGGTTAGATAAGAAAAAAATAGCCCAATATCTTGAGGAGGATTTTAAAATTCGCGAATTTATTAAAAAGAAAATAGGGAAATTAGGAGTAGAAAAAATTGAAATTGAGCGTTTTCCAGGAAAAATTATTATTATCATTTCTAGTGCGAGACCTGGTTTAATTATTGGAAGAGGAGGGGGTGGGGTAGAGGAATTAAAAAAACAATTGATGACCGTCGTTCCCTCAACTAAAAATGGAAAGAGAGAAATTAAGATTGAAATTAAAGAAATAAAAGACCCATGGTCTTCCGCTTCCTTAGCCAGTCAATGGATAGCTCAACAAATTGAAAAAAGAATCCCTCATCGAAGGGTTTTAAAACAAGCCTTAGAAAAAATTATGGCGGTAAAAACAAACAAAGGAGCACGGGTGGAAGTTTCAGGAAGATTAGGGGGAGCAGAAATTGCGAGAAGAGAATGGCTTAAAAAAGGAAGATTACCTCGGCAGACCTTAAGAGCTGACATCGATTACGCAGAGAGCCGTGCATATTGTACCTATGGTACAATTGGAGTAAAAGTTTGGATATATAAAGGTGAAAAATTCGACTAATTACTATGGCTATTTTAATGCCCAGAAAAGTTAAACATCGAAAATGGCGAAAGGGAAGATCAAAAGGAAAGGCTTTTCGGGGTAAGGAAATTTCTTTTGGCTCTTTCGGTTTAATGAGTTTAGAAACTTGCTGGATTTCAGCTCGTCAATTAGAAGCTGCTCGAAGGGCCATTATTCGATACCTTAAGAAGGGAGGTAAGCTTTGGGTAAGAATTTTTCCTGATAAACCAGTGACAAAAAAGGGAACAGAAGTTCCCATGGGGGGAGGAAAGGGATCGGTAGACCATTATGTTTTTCCTATAAAACCTGGCCGAATTATTTTTGAATTAGATGGAATAAAAAAAGAAATTGCCCAAGAAGCTTTAAAAAAAGCAGCCGATAAATTACCAATTAAAACAAGGTTTATTTCCCGGATATAAGAATTATTTATGAAAATCGCTGAATTAAGAAAAAAGTCTAAAGAGGAATTGCAAAAAATTTTAATTGATAACCGTGAAAGATTGAGACAGCTTCGTTTCGATTTATCAGCTGGGAAAGTAAAAAACGTTAAAGAAGTTCGAACGGTAAAAAAAGAAATTGCCCAAATTCTTACATTATTAAAAGAAAAACAATTTTAGATATGCCTAAACGTCAACTAATCGGAAAAATTTTATCGGACAAAATGCAAAAGACAGTGGTGGTCGAAGTGGAAAGGATTAAAGAGCATCCAAAATATAAAAGAAGATACAAAGTCCATAAAAAATACAAAGCCCATGTGAAAGAGGGTGAATATAAAGTTGGGGATAGAGTAATAATTGAAGAATGTCGACCTATTTCCAAAGAAAAAAAATGGAAAGTAATTAAAAAAATATGATTCAGCCACGGACAATGTTAAAAGTAGCTGATAATACTGGAGCTAAAATTATTCAGTGTTTTCGGGTATTAGGTGGAACTCGTCGCCGTTATGCTCAAATTGGTGATGTAATTGTTGCAACAGTAAAAGAAGCAGAGCCAAGGAGAATTGTTAAAAAGCATGATGTTGTTCGAGCAGTGATTATTCGTCAAAGAAATAATTTTAAGAGGCCCGATGGAAGTTATATTCGTTTTGATGAGAATGCTGCTGTGATTTTAGAGGGAAAATCAAAAGATCCGAAAGGAAGCCGAATTTTAGGGCCGGTCCCCAAAGAGATAAAAGAGAAAGGTTTCGATAAAATTGCTAATTTAGCTGAAGAAATCATTTAAAATGAAAATTCGAAAAGGAGATACAGTTTTAATAATATCTGGAAAAGATCGAGGAAAACGTGGTAAAGTTTTAGAAGCTCTTCCAAAAGAGAACCGTCTTTTAGTAGAAGGGGTGAATTTAAGAAAAAAACATCAACGACCAAAAAAATCGGGAGAAAAAGGACAGATTGTTACTATGCCTGGTCCCATTCCTGTTTCTAATGTGAAATTAATTTGTTCAAAATGCGGGAAGGCTACGAGAGTGGGCTATAAAATTGAAAAAGAAGGAAAAGTAAGAATTTGTAAAAAATGCAAACAAGAAATATGATAACTAAATTATCTGAAAAATATAATACAGAAGTAATTCCTGAGATGATAAAAAAATTTGGCTATAAAAATAAAATGGCTGTTCCCAAAATTGTGAAGGTTGTAGTAAACACTGGTTTTGGTAGAGAGATCTCTGGGAAAACCTCAGAAGAACAAAAAAAATTGACAGATTACATTATTGAGAATCTTAGTTTAATTTGTGGTCAAAGAGCAATTTTAACTCAGGCAAAAAAATCTATATCATCTTTTAAAATTAGGAAAGGCATGCCGATTGGTGCAAAAGTTACTTTAAGAGGAAAGAAAATGATGGATTTTTTAGAAAGATTAATCCATTTAGCTCTACCGAGAAGTAGAGATTTCCAAGGAATTGATCCTAAATCCGTTGACAAAAAAGGAAATTTAACCATTGCCATCAAAGAGCACATTGCTTTTCCTGAGATTTTACCGGAACGGGCAAAAAATATTTTTGGTTTAGAAATTACTGTGGTAACTACGGCTAAAACTCGTGAGGAGGGAATAGAATTATTAAAATTGTTAGGATTTCCAATTAAATAATATGGCAACCGAAGCTCAAATTGCAAAATCCAAAAAAAAGCCAAAATTTAAAACTCGAATAGTTAGACGTTGTTTTCGGTGTGGTAGAAAGAGGGGATATATGAGAAAATTTGGGTTATGCCGCATTTGTTTTAGAGAATTAGCAAACCAGGGATTGATTCCCGGAATAAAAAAATCTTCGTGGTAAATTTATGACAGATCCAATCGCTAACATGTTAACCCAAATAAGGAATGCACAAGCTGTAGGCACCCCAGAGGTGGAAATTCCCTTTTCTAATTTAAAGTATGAAATTGCAAAAATCTTAGCAAAGAAAGGTTTTATTGAAAAATTAGAAAAAAGAGGGAAAAAAAGCAAAAAAAGTATTAAAATTACTTTAAAATATCAAGACGGTATGCCGGCTATATCTGGGTTAAAAAGAATTTCCAAGCCGGGTCAGAGAATTTATCTTAATTACCGGAAAATAAAGAGAGTAAAAGGTGGTTATGGTATAGCGATAATATCGACTTCCAAAGGGTTAATGACCGACCAAGAAGCAAGAAAACAAAAATTAGGAGGAGAAATATTATGTGAAATTTGGTAAACTCTATGAGTAGAATAGGTAAAAAACCAATTCCAATACCCGAAGGTGTAGAGGTAAAAATAGAAGGAAATACGCTTAGGATAAAAGGTCCTAAAGGTGAACTTCAGAGAGAGATCAGACCGGAAATTAAAACGGAAATTAAAGACAAGATGATTATTGTTTCACCCGAGAAAGAGACTAAGCAAACTAAAGCTCTCTGGGGTCTAATGCGATCTTTGCTTTTTAATATGATCGAGGGGGTGACTACTGGGTTTGAAAAGAAACTGGAAATTCAAGGAATTGGTTTTAGAGCAGTGGTTGAAGGAGAAGAATTGATTTTGTATGTTGGTTATACTCACCCAGTTAAACTGAAAATTCCTCCTGATTTAAAAATTTCTGTAGATAAAAATATTATTACAGTTTCTGGAGCCGATAAAGAAAAAGTTTCGCAAATGGCAGCGATAATAAAAAGAGTTAAACCCCCCGAGCCTTATAAAGGAAAAGGGATTAAATATCTTGGAGAACAGATAAGAAGAAAAGTAGGTAAAAAAGTGGTTGGTACCACTGGATAAACATGTTAGAAAAACAAGAAAAAAGATTAAGACGTCATAAAAAAGTAAGAGCAAAAATTTCAGGAACAAAAGAGAAACCACGCCTCTGTGTTTTTAGATCAGCAAAACATATTTATGCTCAATTAATTGACGATGAGAGAGGAAAAACTTTATTAGCAGCCAGTGATTTGGAGATAAAAATCCCCAAATCAAAAATTCAAGACAAAAAAACTTATAAAGCTAAAGAAGTAGGAAAACTAATCGCTAAAAAAGCCTTAGAGAAAAAAATTGAAAAAGTTGTTTTTGATAGAGGAGGTTATCAATATCATGGGAGAGTGAAGGCATTA
>Ga0190361_1000684_pt1 | contig 13331 bp, 10 predicted proteins | sample 48721845_MG_FD_161273 | JGI IMG/M metagenome (GOLD analysis project Ga0190361, IMG submission 161273) | Hydrothermal vent microbial mat bacterial communities from Southern Trench, Guaymas Basin, Mexico - 4872-18-4-5_MG | ecosystem: Environmental > Aquatic > Marine > Hydrothermal vents >...
TTATTCTGGCTATTATTCCTACAGCCTTTCTGGGTCTTTTTTTGAAGAGGCAGGAGGATTTACTCTTTCGAGGAGTAATTATTCCAGCAACCATGCTGATTTTTACAGGTATCTTCTTATGGATAGCAGAAAAAAGGAGAGTTAGAAAATATGAAAGAGATAGGATCAGTTCGGTTGATGCAATCTTAATTGGACTCACGCAAGGTATAGCGGTGATTCCCGGTATATCGAGATCAGGAATTACCATCTCCTGTGGGTTGCTCAGGGGGTTAAAGAGAGAACAGGCTTTTCGATTTAGTTTTTTTATCTTTATACCGGCAGTTGTTGGAGCCTTAATTCTGGAGAGCCGGGACCTTACTTCCATTTTAAATCCAGGTTTTTATCCATGTCTTGTTGGCTTTTTAACCTCTTTTGTTGTAAGTATTATGGCTCTCAAGATACTACGGGAGGTACTGCGTAAGAAAAGACTTACGGTTTTTTCCTGGTATTGCTGGATTCTCGGAGGAGGACTTTTGTCCTGGGAGATAATCAAATCTTTTATATAGAACCTGTAACAGAAATTGGGTAGTTTTCCCCAAAAAATACAAAAGTAGCTACCATGTAAAGACCGGCTGCTCGCCAAAAAAAGCTTGTTTGCAAGGTATCTCCGGGAGCCTGCGGAGAAAGGTACAGGTAAAAACTGTTACAATTTCAGCCTGTATTCTTGACAGGATAATAATTGGGGTTAAAATTTAAATAGATAATCTTATTTTAAGGAGGGGAGGAAAAAACATCCCCGGAAAAAACACTATTAGTCTGGTTGGAGCCAAGAAAAGAGAGAGGGCTATACTTGTTGGGCTGGATCTTGACGAAGAGGAATGGAAAGTGGGAGATTCACTGGAGGAGCTCTCTCGGTTAGTTCAGACTGCGGGAGGAGTGGTCCAGGCCACCGTTATTCAAAAACGGCGAACTCCTGACCCGGCCTTTTTTGTAGGTAAAGGGAAAGCCGAGGAAATCGCCCGTCTGTGTGATGAACTAAATACCGATGTTGTTATTTTTGACCACGATCTTACTCCCTCCCAGCAAAAAAATTTAGAGGAAAAAACTGGAGTAAAAATTGTTGATAGAACCCAATTAATCCTTGATATTTTCGCTCTCAGGGCTAACTCCGGGATGGGAAAAATCCAGGTTGAACTGGCTCAGCTAACTTATCTACTTCCCCGGTTGAGAGGGAAGGGAATTCTTCTCTCACGTCTTGGAGGTGGAATAGGAACAAGAGGTCCTGGAGAAACCAAGCTGGAAGTCGATCGTCGAAGGATAAAGGAGCGAATAATAACACTGAGGAGGAAAATAAAGGAGATAGAAAATCAACGTAAAATAATTAAGAAAAAAACAGCCAGCTGGTGGAAAGCTGTACTGATAGGATATACCAATGTGGGGAAATCAACCATTCTTAATAAGTTAACCCGGGCTCGGGTGAAGGTAGATGATAAGTTATTTGCCACTCTGGACCCAACCACCCGGAGAATTGTTCTTCCCGATAATCAGAGGCTCCTTCTTACCGATACTGTGGGATTTATAAATAAACTGCCTCATCATTTAATTGCTGCCTTTCATGCTACTCTCCAGGAAGTGGAAGAAGCCGACATCCTAATTAACGTACTTGATGCTTCTCATCCCAAGGTTTTAGAACAAAATGCTGCCACTCACAGGGTCTTAAAAGAACTTAATGCTCAGAACAAACCCATAATTAATGTGTTGAACAAAATTGACCTGGTTGAAGATAAAAATAAATTGGAAAGAATAAAAAGATCTCTTGATTTCCCTATCCTTATTTCAGCTATTAAAGAAATTGGATTTGATGCACTCCTGAATCGCATTTCTCAGATGTTGAACCGCACAAGGATAGATACCGTATTTTCCTTTCCCTATGAAAAGAGTGATCTTATCGGTTTGATTTATAAACTGGGAGAGGTAAAAAAGCGGGAGTACCTGGAGGACAAAGTGATAGTTGAGGCCAGAGTTACTCCTGTTTTGGCAAAAAAACTTGAGCAATACCGAAACGGAGGAGGTAGACCAAATTGAAGGTGATTGGTATTAACGGAAGCCCCAGAAAAGGTGGAAATACGGAGATACTTATCAGGAAGGCACTGGGAATTATGCAGTCTCAGGGTATAGACACTGAAATAATAGGTCTTGGTGAAAAGAAAGTCGAGCCCTGCGATGCCTGTAAATTCTGTCGCAAACACATTGGCAAATGTCATATTGAAGATGACCTGGCCCCTATTCTGGAGGAGATGCTCTCAGCAGATGGAATTATTCTGGGAAGTCCGGTTTATGTCGGATCGGTTACGGCTCAGATGAAGGCTCTGATGGATAGAGTAGGTTATATTGCCCGGGCAATGGATAACCCTTTTCGGAGAAAAGTTGGTGGAGCAATAGTGGTAGCCAGAAGAGCCGGACATAACTTTACTTTAATGCAACTTCTACAGTTTTTCAATATTTTCGGAATGACAATTGCTGGATCGGCTGTTTACTGGAATATTGCTTTTGGCAGGGAAAAGGGAGAAGTTTTGCAGGATGAGGAGGCCCTGCGAACAATAGATGACTTTGCTCAAAATTTTATCTGGCTACTCAATCAAAGGGAGGCAGATAAATGAAAATAGCTCTGGCTGCAGATCATGCTGGCTTCAGGTTGAAGGAGGAGATAAAGAAGTTTCTGGAAAAGCAAAAAGTGAATTATCAGGATTTTGGTACTTATAGCGAAGAGCTCACCGATTATATGGATTGGGCTGTTCCTGCTTTAAAGAAGATGAGCCAGGGTGAGTTTGAGAGAGCAATTCTTATTTGCGGAACTGGATTAGGAATGACCATACTGGCTAACAAGTTCTCTGGAGTTAGAGCCACTCCCTGCTACGATTTATATACTGCCCGTATGTCCAGGGAGCATAATGATTCCAATGTGCTGGTTCTGGGAGGAAGGATAACTGCACCGGGACTGGCCAGGGAGATATTGAAAATCTGGTTGAACACAAAGTTCCAGGGGGAAAGACATAAAAGGCGTCTTGATAAATTAACTGAAATTGAGAAAAATAATTTAAAGTAGTGAGGTAAAACTTGCTTGACCCTTGGATTATCCTGGTATTTCTTATTATCTGTATTATCTGCTCAGCTTTTTTTTCAGGGGCAGAAATAGCTCTTTCTTCACTGGGGAAGGTTATCTTAAAGCGGATGATTCGGGAAAATCCCCGAAGAAAGCATCAACTGGAGCTTTTGAATGCTGACCCTTCCCGCTGGTTAATTACCATTCTTATAGGAAACAACCTTGCTAACATTGGAGCAGCAAGCCTTGCTACATTGCTGGTGGAAAAGATAGTGGGCGGAACTGAGGGAAAAATTGTGGGAATTGTAATGGGTATTATGACTTTTGTTCTACTTGTTTTTGGAGAAATCACTCCCAAACGATACTGTAGAGAACATGCTGAGAGGGTTTCCCTGAAGGTGATCGGACCCATTTTTTTTCTGTCCACCTTGCTTTTGCCGGTGGTAAAGTTTTTCACCCTGCTTACCAGGGGAATTTCCGGGTCAAAAATAAGCGAGTCACCCATATTAAAACCTATCACCGAAAAGGAAATTCACACTCTAATTGACATAGGACAGGAAGAGGGTGCCCTGGAAGAAGGAGAGGAAAGACTTGCTCATCAGGCTCTGGAGTTTGACGAGACCAGGGTGAAAGAAATAATGACTCCTCGAACGAAAATGGTAGTTATTCCTCAGGATGCCAGTGTAAAAGATCTTGCCAGATTGATAAATGAAGTTGGTTTTTCGCGAATCCCGGTTTATGAAGGAAAAATTGACAATATTGTGGGAGTAGCTTATGCCAAGGATCTTTTGCCAATTTCTGACAAGTGGGATAGGTTAAAAGTAAAAGATATCATGCATTCTCCCATCTTTGTCCCCTATACTACCAAATTAAGTGAAGTTTTTCATGAATTACAGAAAAGAAAAACTCATCTTGCCATTGTAGTTGATGAGTATGGAGGAGTTGCTGGATTAATTACCATCGAGGATCTTCTTGAAGAACTTGTGGGTGAAATAGAAGATGAATACGATAAAGTCCCAACAGAGAAAATCCAGTTGCTTAAGGACGGTTCCGCTATTGTTGAGGGGGATACTGATATTGACGAAATTAACAGAAAATTGGGCACTTCCCTTCCCGAAAAAGCGGTTGCTTTCGAGTCAATTGGTGGATTTATATTTAATGAATTGGGTAGGATTCCTCATAAAGGGGAAGTTATTGAGGAAAACGGTGTAAAAATAGAGATACTGGAGGTAGATGCGCGGAGAATAAAGAAAGTAAAAATTTTTCCCTCCTCCGATATTAAATCTCCTTAGCTAATTTTTCTCTCTTGACTTTGCTTACCTTTTTTCTAAAAATAAAAAACAGGATGGTTCTTACTGTTACTTTGAATCCTGTCCTGGACAGGGTGGTTGAAATTCGTAATTTTAGAGCTGGAGAGGTCAACCGGGTTGAGAGAGAACGAGCAAGAATTGCCGGTGGTAAAGGTATCAACGTATCAAGAATACTCAAGCTCTTTCATGTACCCAATCTGGCTGTAGGGTGGTTGGGGGGGAAAATAGGAAAAGAAGTTGAAAAAAGGCTGGATGAGGAAGGTATTGCACATGATTTTGTCTGGATTGAACGGGAAAGCAGGCAAAATCTGACAATCGTGGATCCTGAAAAGGGAAAAGAAACACATCTGGTGGAAAAAGGCCCTGATATAAGTTTACAGGAGAGAGAAAAATTAAAGAAAAAAATCCGTTATCTGGCAGAAAAATCTAAAATTGTCGTTTTTTCGGGAAGTGTTCCTCGGGGTGTAGAAAAAGAAGTTTATTTCGAACTTATAATTCTGGTTAAAGAGGTTAATCCTCAAATTTTATCTGTTCTTGATACTTCAGGGATCCTGCTCAAGAATGGGATCAGAGCGATTCCCGGTCTTGTTAAGCCCAATATTGAGGAACTTGCGGGTCTTAGCGAAAAAGGATTCTCTTCGGTGGAGGATATCGCTGAAGAAGCCGGCCAATTGAGAAAAAAAGGTATACATATGGTGGTTGTTTCTCAGGGAGCAGGAGAGGTGGTAGCAGCTACAGAGGATGGGACTTTTATCCTCACCCCTCCTGCAGTTGATCCTTTAAACACAGTAGGAGCTGGTGATGCTATGGTTGGAGGGATGGTAGCGGCATTATATCAGGGGAAAAAAACAGGGGAAGTCCTTACCCTGGGAGTTGCAACAGGGACAGCCAGTGTTGAGTCAGGTAGAGAGAGGCCTCTGAAAATTGAGAGAATATTTGACCTGAGCAGGAGAATAAAAATTAGAAAATTAAGTTAAGCATTACTCCGCAAAGGGAGGAAGTGATGAGTGAAAATCATATAAATAATGCTAAAGACAAAGATGCTCCCAGGAGGATAAGTTATAAATCTAAATATCTTGAAGCTCAAAAGGAAATAGAGAACTTAAAAAAAGAGATAAACACGCTGCGTGAGAGAATTGGGGAGCTGGAAAAGCAGCTGAATAATTCAGATAAAGAAGCGGAGGAATACCTTGATCACCTTAAAAGATTAAAAGCTGAATTTGAAAATTACAAAAAGAGAATGGTGAAAGAAAGGGGACAACTTATCAGCTGGGCAGTGGAGGACCTTATAAAAGAGCTTCTACCTGTTCTTGATGATCTGGAAAGGGCTATTGATGCAGCCAGAAGCTCCCAGAACTTCTCCTCTTTGCTGGAAGGAATTCAAATGGTTTATGACCACTTTAGAGGTCTTCTCAAAAAAAGAGGAGTTGAAGAAATTCCGGCAAAGGGAGAAGAATTTGATCCTAATGTTCATGAAGCAATTATGAGAATTGAATCAGACGAGCATCCCGACAACATAGTGGTTGAGGAGATGCGTAAAGGTTACAGGTTTAAAGACAGGGTATTGCGCCCTTCCATGGTAAAGGTTAATAAGAAAAAGCCCTCCTCAGTCACTGATGAGGGGGCAAGGGAAAAAGAAAATAACAGAGGGAGGGATCAAAATGGCCAGGAAAGTGAGTAATAAAATAATTGGCATAGATCTTGGAACCACCAACTCCTGTGTAGCTGTAATGGAAGGAGATGAACCAAAGGTTATTCCTAATCAGGAGGGGGCTCGAACTACTCCATCGGTTGTGGCTTTTACTGATAAAGGGGAAATGCTGGTTGGTGGTCCGGCTAAAAGACAGGCCATAACCAATCCAGAAAACACAATTCATTCGGTTAAAAGGATTATTGGTCGAAGATACGATGAAGGCGCTGTAAAGGAAGCTCAAAAAAGGGTTTCTTACAAGATCGTTCCTGATTCTCAGGGAAGAGCAGCCGTTAAAGTAAACAGGGGAGTATTTTTACCCCAGGAGATCTCGGCCAGAGTGCTGCAGAAAATGAAACAGATTGCCGAAGATTATCTGGGAGAGGAAGTTACGCGGGCAGTGATTACAGTTCCTGCTTACTTCAATGATTCTCAGCGGCAGGCTACCAAAGATGCTGGAGAAGTTGCCGGGCTTAAAGTTGAGAGGATTATAAATGAGCCTACTGCTGCAGCTATGGCTTACGGATTTGAGAAAAAAGGAGAGAAAAAAATTGCTGTTTATGACCTCGGAGGCGGAACCTTCGACATTTCTATCCTGGAAGTTGGAGAAAATGTGATAGAAGTTCTGGCCACTAACGGTGACACCTATCTGGGGGGAGATGATTTTGACCAGAGGATTATAGACTGGATAGCCGAGAATTTCAAGAAGGAACATGGTATTGATCTACGCCAGGACAAAATGGCACTCCAGAGGTTAAAGGAAGCTGCTGAAAAAGCGAAATGCGAGCTTTCCTCAACAATGGAGACTCAGATTAACCTGCCGTTTATAACCGCCGATCAGTCTGGTCCCAAGCACCTGAGTATCACCTTGACCAGAGCCAGACTTGAGCAACTCACCGAGGATCTCGTCGAGCGAACTCTGGAGCCTTGCCGCCAGGCTCTGGCAGATGCCAAACTAAAACCCGAGGATATTGATGAGGTAATTCTTGTTGGTGGACAGACCCGTATGCCCAAAGTTCAGGAAGTTGTGCGTAAATTTTTTGGTAAAGAACCCCACAAGGGAGTTAATCCTGATGAAGTGGTGGCGGTGGGTGCTGCAATTCAGGGAGGAGTTCTGGCTGGAGAGGTTAAAGATATACTTCTTCTTGATGTTACTCCTCTTTCTCTTGGAATCGAGACTCTGGGAGGTGTTTTCACCAAACTAATTGAGAGAAACACAACTATTCCCACAAGAGCTACTAAAATCTTTACCACTGCTACTGATAACCAAACTGCAGTAGATATTCATGTTCTCCAGGGAGAAAGGGCAATGGCTAAGGATAATCGGACTCTGGGGAGGTTTCAGCTTACCGGTATTCCTCCTGCCCCCCGTGGAGTTCCTCAAATTGAGGTGACCTTTGATATAGATGCCAACGGGATACTGCATGTTAGTGCCAGAGATAAGGCTACCGGAAGAGAGCAGAGTATAACCATACGAGACACAGGAGCTCTTTCTGAAGAGGAAAAAGAAAAAATGGTACGTGAAGCTGAGCAGCATGCCGAAGAAGATAGAAAGAGGAGGGAACTTATTGAGACCAAAAATCAGGCTGATAATATCATTTATGCCACTGAGAAGGCCCTAAAAGACTACGGAAATAAGGTCAGTGAATCCGAGAGAAAGCAAATTCAGGATGCGATTGAAGATCTCAGGAAGGCCATGCAGAAAGATGACGTGAAGTTGATAAGGGATAAGATATCACGGTTGGCTGAGGTTTCCCAGAAGCTCGGTCAAGCTGTATACCAGGAAGCGGCCAGGCAGGAAAGCACAACTTCACAGGAGAAAAAAGATCAACGTGGAGGCGATGATACCATAACTGATGCTGATTACAAGGTAGAGTAGGTGATAAAGAGGTGGCAAAAAAAGACTATTATGAGATTCTTGGAGTTTCCAGAAACGCCTCTCAGGAGGAGATAAAGAGGGCTTACAGGCGGCTTGCCGTTAAGTATCATCCAGATAGAAATCCAGATAATCCAAAGGAAGCTGAGGAGAAATTTAAGGAAATTGCCGAAGCCTATAAAGTGCTTTCTGATCCGGAAAAAAGAAAGATTTATGATCAATACGGTCATGCTGGATTAGAGGCAGAAGTGGGTGCAGGGGCAGGAACTGGTGGATGGACCGGTTTTGACTTTGATCCATTTAAGATTTTTGAGGAGGTTTTTGGAGGCGAGGATATCTTTGGTGACAGCATTTTCGGAGATTTCTTTGGGACAACGAGAACAAGAAGAAGGGAGGCTCAAGCTGGGGCCTCCCTTCAATACACTTTACAGCTTAGCTTTGAGGAAGCTGCTTTTGGAGCAGAAAAGGAATTACAGGTTACTCGATACGAAGCATGTTCTCGCTGTGGTGGAGAGGGAATTGAGCCTGGTTATTATCCTGAAGATTGTCCCTCCTGTGGAGGTAGTGGGTATGTCCATACCAGGCAGGGTTTTTTTACTTTTACGCGGACCTGTTCTCACTGTCATGGTAAGGGGAAGATCATTCGCAATCCATGTAAGAATTGCAAAGGTACAGGCAGGGTTAGAGTTACAAGGAAGATAAAAGTAAAAGTTCCTCCCGGGGTTGACGAGGGAACAACTCTCCGGCTGCGAGGTGAGGGCGAGGCAGGAATAAGAGGTGGTCCCAGTGGAGATTTGCTGGTTTTTATTAAAGTTAAACCACATCCTCTTTTTACTCGAGAGGAGAATAATATCCTGATTGAGGTCCCCATAAGCTTTGCTCTTGCCGCTCTGGGGGGTGAAATTTCAGTGCCCACTCTTGATGGTAAGGTAAAATTAAAGATACCCCCTGGAACCCAGACAGGTAAAATATTCCGTCTGCGAGGAAGGGGGATTACCTCTTTTCATACGGGAGAAAGAGGTGATCAACTGGTTAAAGTCGTGGTGGAAACACCTGTTAACCTTACACCGGAGCAAAAACAACTTTTAAAGAGATTTGATGAACTCAGCAGGGACACCGGTCAGCCAAAGATTAAGGAGTTTTTCCGGAAGGTGAGAGGCCTTTTTGGTTAAAATGATTAAGGTTGCTTTAGCCACCGTTGGATGTAAGGTCAACCAATACGAAACGCAGGTTATAAGAGAGAGACTGGAGAAGGCTGGGTGTGATATAGTTAGTTTTTCCGGTCCTGCCCAGTTTTACATAATAAATACCTGCAGCGTTACCCATCAAGCAGATAGAAAATCACGCCAGCTTATAAAAAAGGCTCTAAAACAAAATAGGGCGGCCAGAATTCTGGTAACAGGATGTCTGGCTGAGATTGAAGAAGAAAAATTGAGAGATTTGTCCCCACAGGTCGAGGTTGTTAAAAATGAAGAAAAGTTGAATCTGGTAGAAAGTAAAATCACTCCCGGAGTTAATCTTGATCTTGACTATACCATTCATGGTTTTTACGGTCATGACAGGGCTTTCGTAAAAATAGAGGACGGGTGTGATCAGTTCTGTTCCTACTGCAGGATTCCCCATGTAAGGGGAGCCAGAATAAAAAGCAGAAAACCGGAGGAAATCATCACCGAGATTGATACTCTCTGTGAGGCAGGTTTCCAGGAGTTGGTTTTAACTGGAGTAAATCTTGCTCTCTACGGTAAAGACTTACCTTATCGTTTTTCTCTGACCTCTCTTCTGGAAAAAATAATATGCTGGCTATCCAGGTCAAACAGAAAAGCCAGAATAAGACTCAGTTCTCTGGAGCCACATCTTATTCCAGAAGGACTTTTGGATTTAATGACAGAGACTTCTTTTATCTGTCCTCATCTTCACCTTTCCTTTCAGAGCGGGGATGATGAAATTTTGAAAAAGATGGGAAGAAACTGTACAGTCTCCAGAATGTTGAGTGTGATTGATAAATTTAAGTCCAGGGTTCCATGTCTTGGTTTAAGTGGTGATGTGATAGTTGGTTTTCCCGGAGAAGGTGAGAAAAATTTTCTCAATACCTGTAGTTTTATAAAAGAAGCCGGGTTTCACAGACTTCACATATTCCCTTTTTCCCCACGTGAGGAAACACCAGCCTCCAGAATGGAGCCAAAGGTTAGAGAAAAAAACAAAAGAGAGAGGGTCAAGATCCTGAAAGAACTTTCAATTTCTCTGTCTGAAAAATTCATGACCGGGTTTTTAGGGAAAAAACTTCCTGTTTTGATTGAAACACGTAAAGATTTAAGAACCGGCTACCTGAAGGGTTACTCTCACAATTATATTAAGTTTTTGATTTCTCCAACCTGTGAAACCGAGAGGTTCAAAGGAAAAATAGTTGAAGTGAGATTATCTGAAGTCAGGTCAGGGTTTGCCCTGGGAGATATCAAAGGAAAAAAATATGAGAAAACCTGTAAAATTAAAAGCTCTGTCGGCTGAGGATTATACAAGGCTCGTAAAGAGGTCATCTTCGGATTTTGACATGATACTTTCATCTGTAATCCCCATAATTAGTGCCGTTAAGGAAAAAGGAGATGAGGCTGTTTTAGAATTTACCAGAAAGTTTGATAAAGTTAATTTAACCCCCGATTCACTTAAGGTCCCGACTCACAGGATCAAGGAGGCTTACAAGAAAGTTTCCTCTGACGTCGTAGATTCTCTGGAGAAGATGCGAAGGCAAGTGGAAAGTTTTCACCTTCATCAACTACCCGCAAAGTGGGAGATTGAAAAGTGGGTAGATTCTGGTTCTGTAACCATGGGAGAGTTACCCATTTCGGTAAGAAGAGCCGGAATATACGTTCCAGGGGGAAAGGCAAGTTATCCTTCGACCGTGATAATGGGATGTGTCCCGGCGAAGTTAGCTGGAGTTGAACAGACTGTCGTTTGTACCCCTCCTTCTTCAGATGGAAGCCCTCCTCCCGAAGTTATGGTTGCTTTTGACATTGCCGGAGGAGATGTCTTGATCTCTGCTGGAGGAGCCCAGGCAATTGCTGCTCTTGCCTATGGAACTGAAACAATTCCCAAGGTAGATTTAGTAGTGGGACCTGGAAATGTTTATGTAAACGCAGCTAAGGTTTACCTTGCTCTTCGGGGAGAGATAGGTATTGATTGTTCGGCTGGACCGAGTGAAGTTTTAATTATTGCTGATGACACCGCACCTTCTTCCTGGGTGGTGTGGGACCTTTTAGCTCAGGTTGAACATGATGAGTTTGCCTGGGGGGTTGTGCTCACCACCTCAGAGAATTTAGCCCGGGAAGTTCACAGAAAAATAAAAGAAGAGCTTGCTAATTGTGTCAGAAAAAAGATAATCGAGTCCTCTCTCAACAAAAATGGTTTCATTCTTATAGTCGAAGACCTGGAAGAAGCAATAGATTTTGCCAATGAATTTGCTCCAGAACACCTGGAGATTTTTACTGCTGATCCGGAGAGATACCTTCACCTTATTAAAAATGCTGGCTCAGTTTTTCTGGGTCCCTTTTCTCCTGTAGCAGCAGGAGATTACGGTACCGGGGTCAATCATATTCTGCCCACCGGAGGGGTGGCACGCTTCTCATCTGGACTTTCAATCCAGACCTTCATTAAAAGGGTTTACTTTCAATATCTTTCCTCTGATGCGCTCTCTTTCATGAAAGAGCCAATTTCCTCGCTGGCTCGTCATGAAGGATTTCAAGCCCATCTGAAATCCATAGAGGTAAGATTCAAAAAGAAAAAAGAAAATTGAGGTATCTACTTGCCAATTTAGAGGCATCTTGTATTATGAGATGCAGGTTATGCGGAGAAAACTATCAATTTTGCCTTTTCTACTTGGAATTTTTTTATATTTTTTCTTCTCTCATTCTTATGGGTTTGCAGTGGAGGATAAGATATTTTCTGGCGACCTCTGGCAGCTTGCCTCCTCCATTCTTTATTCCGATCAAAGTTTTCTGCCTGCTACCAGAAAGGGTATAGTTGATACTTCTCTTCCCGGAGGTTCCCACCTTACAGTTAAAGGGAGAAAAGTTATAGGGGTTAAATACACTCACTTTAACTATCTTGACCCTCTGGCTTCTCAGGATAAACCAGCTTCAACCACGGAAATCGAGCAAAAATTGCAGGTCCAGGTGCGGGGGAAAATTGGTGAAAAAATCCAGGTTAATGTTGACTACGACGATACAGCCTCTCCCAGCGAGCAGCAGAAAATAAGCCTTGTTTATAAAGGTGAAGAAGATGAGATAATTCAGGAAGTGGCTCTGGGTGATCTCAAACTTGCGCTTCCCAAAACCGAATTCACTTCTTATAGTAAAAGTCTTTTTGGTGTAAGAGTTAAAGCGAAATGGCACAGCTTCCACCTTATGGGGATAGGGTCTATAACCAAAGGAATCTCGGAAGTAAAGACCTTTACCGGAAAGACAACCACCGAGGAAAAAGAGATTCTTGATACAGGGTATATAAAAAGAACCTATTTTAAGATTTTCTTTGATCAGGAAGAAAAGTATCCCCCCGAAATTTACGGCCCCTTTTCATATACTTCAGGAAGTCTGGAGATCTGGATTGACGATCAGGATGGCACCAACAATACCTCGGCCACCTGGATGGAAGTAGCTGGTTTAACCCTGGATGGTGAGGTGGATACTTACAGTGGTTGGTTTGACCTTCAATACCCCGGACAGGATTACACTGTTGATTATACCCGGGGTGTGGTAAAATTTAACAGAAGTATTGGAGAGAATTTTATTATTGCTCTATCTTACAAAGATTCAGAAGGTGCCCGTCATCCGGAATCGGGCTACTACATGATAATGAAAGGGCAGGATGAGAGATACTATCGCTACCGGTTCTGGAACTTTTATTATCTTGGTTCGCAAAAAATTGACAGGGACAGCTTTACTTTTCAAATTAAAGATCTGTCCGGGAATGTTGTTTATGACTGGGAAAATCCTGAAGATTATCCTGATTATGAGGTAAGTGTTGATTTTGATTTCGGGATAGTTGAGATTTTCAACCCTGAAACTCCCATTAGCTGGGAAACTTACTATCGCCCTTTTCCTGAAGCTTACCCCCCGACTTCTCTTCATCGTTATAGCTTATTTACCCAGTACAGCCATGTTGTGGAGATTTATCTTTTACACCCTGATGTTGTTCCTGAAAGCGAAAGGGTTTATGTTGACGGGAAGCTGTTAAAAAGAGACGAAGATTACATAATTGATTATCCTTCCGGATATCTCAGTTTTGTTGATCCTGACGTGATAGGCCCGGATACTAAAATCAGAGTAGAGTATGAATGGATGCCCATTATGGGAGGAGAGGCAACCTTTCTCGGAGGAAGAT
>Ga0190361_1000685_pt1 | contig 13323 bp, 14 predicted proteins | sample 48721845_MG_FD_161273 | JGI IMG/M metagenome (GOLD analysis project Ga0190361, IMG submission 161273) | Hydrothermal vent microbial mat bacterial communities from Southern Trench, Guaymas Basin, Mexico - 4872-18-4-5_MG | ecosystem: Environmental > Aquatic > Marine > Hydrothermal vents >...
TGGAGTTAGCATCAACCAAACCAACTACTCACCCCTCAGATCAGTCCGATGATATTTACTGGAGAATTGGCATACCTGCTGATCAGGATTTTGGTATTTACACCGGTACTACCACTGTCTCTGCCATAGCTGACTAATTTTTTGACAAAATTTTTGGTATAATGGAAAAATGCTATAATAGAATAACATTTTAACTAAGATTAAAAAAGAAAGGTCGAAAATTTTAATTTATCAATCTATAATTTCCGAGAAAATAAGTAATGACAGAGAAAGTTAAAAAATCAATTCCTTGGCTTTTAATTTTAACTCTGATTGCTCTAAGCTGTGCTATGGGATTTCAATTAGGAGTGCCCAAGATAAAAGCTGATACTAATACTGTTACTCCAACTGTCACTGTCGGAAATGCTGCTCCAACCGTCAGTAATGTTAACCTTACTCCCAACCCAATTGTTTTGACTGAAAATACCACTACCACCGTCACTTGTACCGCGACTTTAACTGATACCAATGGGGGAAGCGATATTACTTCTGCTACCGCCACCATTTACCGCTCAGGAGTTGGTTCTAATTGTAGCGCTGATGATAACAATTGCTACAAAGTAGCAAGTTGCACTTTAGGAACCCCGAGCGGGAATGATGTTAATGCTACCTGTACCGCTGATATCTGGTTCCACGCTGATCCAACTGACTCAGGGCCTTATGGAGGAGAAACTTGGCAGTGTGAGGTGACAGCAGTTGATTCTCAGTCAGCCACTGGGTCAGGAACCGACAGCACTCCTCCCAATTTGAATACTTTGAATGCTATCATTGTTACTGCTTCTATCAATTACGGCACTTTGTCTCCGGGAGCTACAAGCTCAGCAAGTGAAATAATCACCGCTACCACTACCGGTAACGCAGCCGTTGATGTCCAGCTTTCTGGAACTGACATGACTTCAACCTCCACTACCAGCACTATTCCGGTAGGTCAACAAGAATATGCACTAAGTTCAGTAGATTACGGAAGTGGAACTGACTTGAGTGGTACTCCAGCTCCCCTTGAATTAGAATCTGCCAAACCTACAACTCACCCCTCAGATCAGTCAGATGATATTTACTGGAGGATTGGCATACCTTCCGGACAAGACCCGGGTACCTACACTGGGACCACCACTGTTGACGCGATAGCCGATTAAAGTTAGAATTTAGAATCTGGAAAATAGAAAGTAGAATTTAGAATTTCAAGTAAGGGTTCTTAAAGAGGATAACTTTAACAGGTTTTTGAATATTGTTTTAAATGAAGTTTAAGATTTCTTTAGTTTTACTTTTAGTTTTTTTTCTCTTGCTTTTTAGCTGGGTTGATTTGGCTTTTGGTTTCGGGATTTCGCCCCCCAGGATTTTTAACGACCATTTAATTCCCGGAGCTCATTTCGAACAAACTATTACTTTGACTCAAGCTAGACCAGAAACTCCCCTGAAGGTAGAGGTAATAATTGATGCTCCAGAAATTGAAGATTGGCTTGAGATTAAACCAGGTAAGAGTTTTACTATTCCAGCAGGTGTTCAGCAATTTCCAATGAAAGTTTCGGTTAGTGTTCCAAAGGACGCTGGTTATGCCACTTATCAAGGTAAGTTAACTATTAGAGCTATTCCTGCTGAGGGAGGGGAAGGGCAGATAGCTGTGGTAACTGGAGCAGTAGCTGATATTCAATTAAGGGTGAGTGGTGAAGAATTTTCGGATTTCCGCCTTAAAGGAGTGGATACGCCCAACATTGAAGAGGGTGATCCGATTAAAGTTGTAATGAAATTAGAAAACTTAGGCAATGTAAAAGTAAGACCTTCAAGGGTATATCTTCGAATTTTCGACCAATATGGCCAAGGAGTTTTAGAAGAGGGAGAGGCAACCGGTATGAACTGGATAGAGCCCTTTAAGACAGGAAAAGTGATAGCTAAAATGCCCAATAAGTTAAGCATTGGGGAATACTGGGCAGAGATAGAGATTTACAAGGATGGAGAGTTAGTTCTCTTGGACAAAAGAAAGTTCCACGTTGTTGAAAAAGGAGCTTTGGGTAAAATCTTTGGTCTCTACTGGTGGTGCTGGGTTCTGGTTGCTGGAGTAATTTTGGCAGGATTTTTAAGCTGGAAACTTAAATTGTGGGGAAAGGCTTTAGCAAAACTTGGAATAAGGATTAAAGTAGAAAAAATCAAAAAATGATCTAATTATGCTAATATGCCATGGCAAGAATTTTCTCGAAATTTTCTTACCTCAGGAGAATAATTCTTGTTTTTCTTACCGCAGTGACCATTTTTGGGGCAACTTCAGTTGCCCCCTTTTTCCTTTCTGAAGAAGCTCAAGCAGTTGCTCTTCAAAGTCAGGTGACTATTGTTATTACCGTCTGTGGTAATGGAATTGTTGAAAGTGGAGAGAGTTGTGATGATGGAGCAAACAATGGGCAATATGGTTATTGTAAAACAGATTGTTCGGGAATGGGCCCTCATTGTGGGGATGGAATTTTACAGTCAAATTATGAAGAATGTGATGATGGGAACACGGTTTCGGGAGATGGTTGTAGCTCCTCTTGTCAGACTGAAGCTGCTGCGCCTCCAAGTGCTGGGGGAGGTGGAGGTGGTTACGTTCCTCCTCCTAAAGAGACCAAAGTTATCCTCCAAGGAAAAGCTTATCCTCAAGCCACAATAACTTTGCTCCAAGATGGTAAGGTAATAACTACTAAAAAAGCTGATTCTCAAGCAAATTTCAAAATAGAAATTACTGCGATAACTGCTGGAACCTATACCTTTGGTCTCTGGGCAGAAGATAAGAAAGGAAGAAGATCAATTACCTTTAGTTTTACTACCAGCGTTAAGAAGGATACGATCACAACTATTGGTGGCATATTTATCCCTCCAACTATCGAGCTTGAAAAATTTTCAGTAACTAGAGGAGAAATTTTAAATATTTTAGGCCAAACCGCTCCAGAAAGTGAGGTTACTATTTCAGTTGAATCCTCGGAAGAAATCACCAAAGAAACTGAAGCTGACGAGGAAGGAAATTGGGATTACCCCTTTAATACCAGCCTCTTAGCTGAGGGGTTGCATACAACAAGAGCTAAAGCAAAAAGCCCCGAAGGTCTCTTAAGTTCTTATTCGAAAGTTCTAAGTTTTCATGTTGGTAAATTTGGGGTAGAGGAGATTTGTCCCAAAGCTGATTTCAATAAAGATGGCAAAACTAATCTGGTTGACTTTTCCATTATGCTTTATTGGTGGGGTAAATATAATCCTTGTGTTGACCAAAACCAGAATGGAATAGTAGATTTACCTGATTTTTCGATATTAATGTACTGGTGGACCGGATAAAGCTAGAAAATAGAAAATAGAAGCTAGAAAGTAGAAGCTAGAAAATAGGAATTAGAAAATAGAATTATGGCGACAACAAAATCATTTAAAGATTTAATTGTTTGGCAGAAAGCTCGCGATTTAGCGGTTGCTGTTTATAAATTAACTGAGAACTTCCCCAAATCTGAATTATATGGTTTAACTAGTCAAATGAGACGAGCGGCTATTTCTGTTAGTTCAAATATCGCTGAAAGTTATCATAGATTTCATCGGAAGGAAAAACAACAATTTTTATCAGTGGCCTTTGGTTCTGGTTCAGAATTAGAAAGTCAAATAGAAATAGCAAAAGTTCTATTCTCGCATTTAGACTACACAGAAGTAGAGCAACTTCTTAAAGAAGTAATGAAAATCCTTAATAATTTTTTAAGTAAATGACTAAAAAAATCTTCATTCTACTTTCTACTTTCTACTTTCTACTTTCTTTATCACCTCCTATCCAAGCGGCGGTGCTGTACCTGGAACCTTCCCAGGATGAGTTTCATCAAGGGGATACCTTCATAGCAGAAATTCGGCTTAATACTGAAGGTGAGTACATTAATACTGTGAAAGCCGATTTAAAATTCCCTCAAGATATTTTAGAGGTTAAGGATTTAAGTGAAGGAAATTCTATTTTAACCTTATGGATAAAAATGCCTGCTTTTTCAAATCAAAATGGCACAGTTTCTTTCATTGGCGGAGTACCAGGGGGTTATCTAGGCTGGGATGGGTTGCTTGGTAGAATCATATTTAAAATCAAAAATCAAAAATCAAAAATTGGGGAAATAAAATTTTTAGAGAGTTCTCAAGTATTATTAAATGATGGATTTGCTACACCCGCTCAGCTAACTACTAAGGGAGCGATTTTGACCATTTTGCCAAAGAAGCTGGGAGAGCTAAGAGACGAATGGCAGGAAGAATTAGAAAAAGATACAATCCCTCCAGAAGCATTTGAAATTGAACTTTACCAAGATCCCTCAATTTTTGGAGGAAAATATTTTATTGTTTTTTCGACTACTGATAAACAAACCGGGATTGACCACTATGAAGTTAAGGAAGGAGAAAGAAAATGGCAAGAGGCAGAGACCCCTTATTTGCTGGAAGATCAGAAATTAGAAAGTATAATTAAAGTAAAGGCAGTAGATAAGGCTGGAAATGAGAGAACAGTTCTGATTGGTCCCTTTCGACCATCTAAACGAATAAGCTGGAAAGACATCCTTCCTTGGATAGTTTTGGGATTGGTTATTGGAGGAGTGACCTGGTTATTATGGAAAAAATACACGAAAAAACACAAATAAGAGCGATGCAGGAAATTACACAAAACAGAGCACGAAACTACGCGAAATTACTTTCGTGTCTATTCGTGTTCCTTTTCGTGTTGATTAGTGTATTGCCCCCATTGGCAGTAATGGCTCAGAATGCTTCTTTGTATTTATCTCCTTCAACTGGAACTTACACAGTGGGGAATACTTTTTTGGTTCAAGTGAAAGTGAACAGTGGGGGAGTGGCCATAAATGCTGCTGAGGGAACTTTGATTTTTGATCCGGACAAGTTAGAGGTAGTAAAAATTTCCAAAACTAATTCTATTTTTAGCCTTTGGGTTAAAGAACCGACTTTTTCCAATTCTTTGGGTACCATAGAATTTGCTGGGGGGAAGCCGAGCCCAGGATTTACCGGAGCTGCGGGAACTATTTTAAATATAACTTTCAAGGCAAAAACCTCGGGTACAGCCAATCTTACTTTTGCAGCAGGTTCGGTTTTGGCTGATGATGGAAAGGGAACTAATATTTTAGCTAATACGGGTTCGGGTGCTTACCGGTTAACCACCAAAAAAATTACCTCACTTCCTCCAAAAGAAGAGTATATTCCAACACCACTACCTACTGGAGGAGTACCTGTTGCTCCAGTTATTTCTTCTCCAACTCACCCTGATGAAAATCAATGGTATTCAAACAATGACCCAGAATTTACCTGGAAATTACCCCCAGATGTAACTGAGGTGAGTTTACTTTTGCACAAAAAGCCAACTGCTAACCCTGGGCCTATTTCTGATGGCTTGATGGAATCAAAAAAATATGAAGATGTGGAAGATGGAATCTGGTATTTCCACATCAAATTCAAAAATCAATACGGTTGGGGTAAAATTACTCATCGAAAGGTTTTAATCGACACTCAACCACCCAGACCTTTTGAAATTAAGGTCCAAAGAGGAAAACTAACTGATCCCCGGCCAATTCTTCTCTTTGATACTACTGATGAGCTTTCGGGAATAGAATATTACGAAGTGAAGATAGGGGAAGGAAATCCTTTTCCGACAGTACCAGAAAATGTGAAAAGTAATCCTTATCAACTTCCTCCTCAAGCTCCTGGGAAACACTTAATTACTATCAAAGCTTTTGATAAAGCTGGAAATTTCAGTTTTGCTACCACTGAGGTCGAGGTCTTACCTATTGAATCCCCAGTTATTACTAAATTTCCAAAAAGTTTGGGTCCTGGTCAGAATCTGATTTTAGAAGGAAGGAGCTTACCAGAATTGAAAATTAAAGTTTTTATTAAAAAAGAAAAGAAGAAACCGATTATCGCTGAGACCGAAAGTGATGAGGAAGGGAGGTGGTCATTTATATCTGAAGAACCCTTAGAAAAAGGGAATTATGAAGTTTGGGTTCAAGCCCAAGATAAAAGAGGAGCTTTGAGTTTACCTTCTTCAAAGGTCAGTTTCCGGGTAGGGTTGCCCCCTTTCTTGGAATTTGGTAAAATTGCAATAAGTTATACAGTCATTATGGTAGCTTTTATCGTCTTAATTATAGGGACAGTAATGATCGGCTTTTATGCTTGGTATCGGGTTTCTCTTTGGCGAAAGAGGTTGAGGAAAGAGACTAAAGAAGTGGAAGAAAGCATGAGGAGGGCTTTCAATACTTTAAGAAAGGAGGTTGAGGAGCAAATCGCTATACTTGATAAGAAACCCGGCTTAACCGAAGAAGAGAAGAAGATACGTGATAAACTTCAAGAAGCTTTAGATATTTCTGAAGAATCTATTAGCAAAGAAATAAAAGATGTAGAAAAAGAATTAGAGTAACTGTTTGTGAAAACCCCTGCTAAATGTCAAAAAATTTGTTTTTGTCATTATGGAATTGGTTGGCGAGATGGAGTTAATGTAGTTTTGAGAAATTTAACGGGAGGACTTAAAAAAAGATGTCCGTCTTTGGACATTTTTTTATTAGGCGGGGAAATAAAAGAGAAGATTTTAGAGGAAGCACATTACAAAACAATTCCCGAACTTTTACCCACCAAAAAAAAGATAACAAAGAGCCAGCTTAAAGAGCAAAGCGTTATCATTGCCAAAAAACTTGCCCGCCAGACCAAAGAAATTGATACATTGATAATTGAAAATCCCTTTATGGGAGATTATCATTTGTCAGCAATGTTAGGATATTGGCTCTATGCTAAGGATTATAAACCCCAAAGCACTAAATTGTTTTTTAGAGTTCACGATTATTTCAGAGATTCAAAGAAATATTCAAATAAAGTCAAAAAAATTTTTTCTCCTAAAGAAATTAAGAAGATTATAAATAATGAGAAAGTAGATGGGTTTTTTGTTATTAATCATTCTTTAAAAGAAAAATTAATCAAAGAGGGAATATCTCCCAAGAAAATATTTTATCTACCTAATCCAATAGACAAAACTCTTTTTGCCAGAGCTCTTACCAGAAAAGAAGAAAAGTTACTTAGAAAAAGATTACTAATACCGATTGAAGCAAAAATTCTCCTTTATCCTGCCAGAGTAGTTCCCAGAAAGAATATTGAAGAAGCTATTCTTTTAACCTATTTTTTGAGAAAAATGACTGGAGAAAATTATGCTCTGGTAATCTCTGGTAAAGTAGATAGACACGATCCAGAAGGGGCAGAGTATTACCAGAGATTAAAAAAGCTCACTGAAAAGTTAGATTTCCCTGTAATTTTTACCAAAGGGCTTTTGCCTACAGAGCGGGAATATGATTATACAGGAAGAATAAAGCAGTTTAGCATCGGCGATTTATATAAAAGTTCTCAAGCGATTATCACCACCAGCCAGAAAGAAGGATTTGGTTATCCTTTCTTGGAATGTTGGTTAGCCAGAAAAATTGTTGTTGGTAGGTGGCTCAGAGACGTTATCAGTGACTTTGAACAGAGTGGTCTCAATTTCAATTGGCTTTATCATCGCTTTTTTGTTGATGAACAAAAGACAGACCTAGCTGAAATAGAAAATGGAAAAAATTTTAAGAGGATTGAAAAAGTTAAAAATATTTTTAATAATAAAAAAACTCTTGAAAAATTATTTGAGTTAAATAAAATTAGTTTAATAAAAACAATAAAGGTTCTTCAGGACAAAAAATCACAAAAAGAAATTATTAAAAAAAATTTGGAAAGAGTCAGAAAGGTCTATGAAATTTCAAAAGTCACTGAACAATTTTTAAAGTTAGTAAGGATTAAATGACCGAGGAGAATCCGGATAAAATTAAGAAAGCAGATATTGTTGTTGGTATCCCTTCTTTGAATGAAGCAGATAGTATCTCTTGGGTAACGAAGCAAGTCGATGAAGGATTGAGTAATTATTTTCCTCATCAAAAGGCAGTGATAATAAATTGCGATAATAACTCTCCCGACGGTACCGGTAGAGTTTTTTTAGCGACAAGAACCAAAACACCAAAAATTTATCTTTCTACCGCTCCCGGAGTAAAAGGAAAGGGGAGTAATTTTTATAATCTCTTTTTGAAAGTTAAAAAATTGGGAGCAAAAGGGGGAGCTTCAGTTGATGCCGATTTAAAAAGCATTACTCCAGAATGGTTAAAATGTCTTCTCTCTCCAATCATTGAAGGTTATGACTATGTCAGTCCCATTTATCTTCGCCACAAAAATGATGGCACCATAACCAATCATCTCTGTTACCCCTTAGTTTATGGGCTTTTGGCTCAAAATATTCGCCAGCCAATTGGTGGAGATATGGGTTTTTCCAGAAAGCTCGTTGAATATTGGCTCGATCAAGAATGGACTGAATCAACCAGAGAATACGGAATCGATATTTTTATGACTTTAAACGCTATCAGAGGAGAGTTTAAGTTGGCTCAAGTAAACCTTGGTTCAAAGATTCACAAACCAAGTGCTCCTAAGCTAAATTCAATGTTTCTTCAAGTAACGGATTCTCTTTTTCACTTCCTCTCTGAAAATAAAGATTTCTGGATAGAAAAGCGGGAGATTGAAACTCCTCCACTTCTTTGCGATGTAGAACATAAGGTTGGATATCAGGAGGTTATTATAGACCCAGAAAAAACTAAGAAAGATGCTCTTTCTGAGTTCGAAGAGAACTTCCAAATAATTGAAAAGCAGCTTCCTCAAGAGGTTCGTTCCCAAATTGAAAAAATATTTTTAAAAGAAAAATCTCTTGAGCTCCCTCCTGAAATTTGGCCAAAAATTGTCTATGACCTGTTTTATATTTACCACATTAACTCAAATAAGAAATCTTTGATTAAGGTCTTGAGAGCATTGTATTTTGCCAGAATCCTTTCTTTTTTAAGAGAAACTACCAAAAAAACTCAACAAGAAGCTGAGCAATTGATCCAGAAACAAGCTCAACTCTTCTTTGCTAAGCGGTATTATTTGATAAACAAACTAAACAAAGCTGGTTGACCCGTAGAGGAAATTTCTCATACGGGGTTGACCCCGTAGAGGAATTTCGGCTTACTTTGGAGAGAAAATTTCACTGCTTTTGGCAACTTAGTGTTTTGTTTGGCAAAACACTTTGTCAAATTTCTCATACGGGGCTTACTTTGTAATTTTAGGTTTTCTATCAGAAAACCTTGCCGAAATTCTCATACAGGGTTGACAAAATTTTATTTTTCAGATAAAAAGATTATTACCTTGCCCTTTGAAATAGTAAAATAAATAGAAGGAGGTTCAAAATGGTTAAATTAAGAAGGTCTAAACTAAACCCAATTTTAACTCCCTCAAAGAAAAACTGGTGGGAAAAAGAAGCTGTTTTTAACCCTGGAGTTTGTCAGAAGGATGGTAGAGTTTTCCTTCTTTATCGAGCAATCGGTGAGTACGAGTTTTATGTTTCCAGATTAGGATTAGCTTGGAGTGATGACGGATTTAGGTTCAGGCGAGTAAATAGGGAGCCAATATTGGAGCCAACTAAGTTATATGATCGTTGGGGATGCGAAGATCCTCGAATTACTTCTTTTTCTGATGGTCGTTTTTTTATTACTTATACCGCTCTTTCAGAACCTGCCAACAATGGAGGAGGCCCACCGGCTACCGCGTTATTGAGTACTAAGGATTTTAAAAATTTCAGGAGATATGGAATTGTTACTCCCTTTGGTTCTGATAATCGGGACGTTGTCCTTTTCCCAGAGAAGATTAAGAGAAAATATATAATGTTGCATCGACCTCATCGTTGGACTCAACGAGAAGTGTTAAGGATGTTTAATCAAAAAAAATCAGATATTGCTGAGTCCGAAATTTGGGTTCCCTCTACTCTGGGCAATTTGCCAGAAAAACCAAGCATTTGGATAGGTCAGTCGAGGAATCTAAGAAAATGGTCTGGGTACGAAGTAGTGATGGAGCCGAGAGAAGACTGTCAATGGGAAGCGATGAAGATTGGAGCAGGAGTACCACCAATAAAGACAGAGAAAGGATGGTTGTTAATCTATCACGGAGTTGATAATCAAAAAGTTTATCGAGTCGGAGCGGCCTTACTCGACTTAAAAGATCCTTCTAAAGTAGTGGCTCGTCTACCTTATCCGATTCTTGAACCAGAAGAATCTTACGAAAAAGAAGGAGATGTTCCCAATGTTGTTTTTCCTACTGGAGCGATAATTCGTGATGGGATCCTATTTGTTTATTACGGAGCTGCTGATAAGGTAATTGGATTGGCGACAATTGAAATGGACCTCCTTTTAGAAGAATTAAAGCAATATTTGGAATAAATTTTTCTACGAGCAACCTCTGGTTGCTCGTATTTATTTCCAACAAAAAATATATGAGCTTTTCGAACTTATTAATTTTGATATCAGTAGCAGCCTTTTTGGGCTTTTTTGTTTCTATTTTCTTATTTTTTATTCTTTTGCCAATTTTACGGGGAGCACCATTTTTGCCTACTCATAAAGAAAGGATAGAGAGAGCAATTAAATTAGTTGAACTTAGTTCTAATCAGAAAGTAGTAGATCTTGGTTCTGGTGATGGTAGAGTTTTAATTGCTTGTGCTAAAAAAGGAGCAAAGGCCGTAGGCTTTGAAATAAACCCATTTTTAGTTTGGAGAGCAAATCGAAATATTAAAAAAGAAGGCTTGAATAATTTGGCAGTTGCTAAATGGAAAAATTTTTGGTGGCAAGATTTATCTGATTTTGACATTATTTTTGTTTATGGGATAGGTCATATTATGAAAGGATTGGAAAAGAAACTTCAGAAAGAATTGAAACCAGGAACAAAAGTAGTATCTTTGATTTTCCAATTTCCTAATTGGCAACCTAAAAAAGAAGAAAAGGGAATTTATATTTATTGGAAAGAATAAATTCCTTAAATTCCTTGAAAAACTTTTAAAATTATGTTATCATCATTTAATTCGCACCTAAAAAATTAAAGAGGAGGTGAGATGAAGTGGAAATAGAAGTTCCGTTTTTTATTCGCTTTGCTGAGTTAGAGAAAAAAATTAAAGAAATCCTGGGGGAAGAATATATAATAGTCAATCTCTTTCAAGATGAAAGTGGAAAATGGCAAGCGGTAGTGGAGAGAATTTATTACGGAAACCAAAATATATTTCTGGGAAAACTTCCAGAAAAAATGATTCCTCTCAATATTGTGCTAATGGACAATCATAGAAATTAAAAAGGAGGTAAGAGTTGAGAAGGAATTTAAGAAATAAAAGCAATTATTTAAATAGGAATAGGGATTGTTTAATTTTCAGGAGAGAAGCGATATTAGCTAGAGAAAGGTTAAGAAAAGTTAATCGAATTCGGCGATTGGGCCACCGAGGGAAGAAAGGAAAATGGCGAATAAAATAAAAGAAAGGAGGTGAGATTTATTTCTTGCGTGAGGAAAAACTGAAATTGGGAAGAGTTAATAAAAACAAAAGGAGTAGAGGATGGAAGGCGAAATAATAGGCGAGTGTTTGTTTTGCAAAGAGGCTTTAGTTAGATACCACTCTCCTCGAGTGGTAGAGAATCTTAAGAAAAGAATTACTGAGGAGAGAAAGAGCTGGTTTGTAAGTCCAGCCGGTGTTTATTTTCGGATTCATGAAAGAAATGTAAAGTTTGCTGAAGTCTGGCTTAGGATAGAAATTCCTCCGGAAGTAAGAAATAATGGGTTGGTTCGAAAGATTTGCCCTCAATGCTTACTAGAACTGTAATGTTTCTCCTTCTTTGCTTCTCCGCGGAAAAAAAGAAAGATTAAGGGGTGTTAGTGTTTTTTGTTCTGGGGTACCTCGGAGCAAAGAACAGACTTTACTCACCAATGGTAAAGTCAGCTAACACCCCTGAAACTTCAAAAAAGCCGGGGAAACTGAATGACCTCCGGCTAGTTTATTCTTAATCAAATTTAATCAAATTTAATTAAATTTAATTAAATCATAATACCTTAATAAAGTTTCTAAATGATGATAAATCTCAAAAAGCTTTACCAAAGTTTCAAATATGCTTTTCGAGGATTTAAAACGGCTGTTTTTGAAGAACAAACTTTTAAGATTCAATTGACAATCGGAGTTTTAGTGATAATTTTAATGTTTTTGCTGCCCCTAACTTCTTTGGAGAGAGCAGTTTTATTTTTCACTATACTTTTAGTTTTGAGTTTAGAATTATTTAACTCCCAACTGGAAAGAATTTTAGATATCTTTAATCCAAAATTCAATTCAAATATAAAAAAAATAAAAGATCTTTCAGCGGGCGCTGTTCTGCTTGCTTCCCTTGGTTCAATTATTATTGGCCTCTTGATTTTTCTACCATATGTGTTAAAATAAATCTCTCAAGTTCTTTGCAAAATTAAATAATGAATAAAGAAAGGAGGGAAGAAGATGAAAAGTCCTGTTTGGTTGATGCTGGTTACAAGTTTTTTTATTTTAATAGGCAGTAACATTGGTGGGAGTTTTATTATTCCCGCAGAGAAAGCTAAAACTGGTAAGGAAATTATAATAGTCTATCAAGTGAAGAGAGGGGATAGTTTGGAGTGGATAGCTAAGTTCTATGGAGTGAAGATGGAAAGAATTAGAAAAAGGAATAAGATAAAAAACCCCAACAAAATTTATGTGGGGCAGATACTTAAAATTCCCACGGGTTTGTATTGGGGAAAAATTATTTACCATAAAGTAAAGAGAGAAGAAGCTGTTTTGGAAATTGCTAGAAAATATAGTGCTTTTCCTGAACAGATTTTTCACGATAACAACCTTAACCCTCGAAGTTTGATTTATCCTGGACAAATTTTAAAAGTGGCAAAAGTTAAAATTCCTCCTCAAAGAATTATGGTTAGTTGGTATGGGGAGGATTTTCATGGAAAGAAAACTGCTAATGGAGAGAGATATAATATGAATGGGTTCACTGCTGCTCATCGCTGGTGGCCATTAGAAATGAGGGTGAGAGTCACTTATGGTAGAAAATCAATCTTTGTAAAGATTAATGATCGGGGACCTTATCACTTGGAAAGGCAACTAGATCTTTCTTATCGGTCAGTATCAGCTCTGGGGGGAACAGATTTAATAAGGAAAGGAAAATTTTTTGTCACTGTTTCAGAAAATTAATTTAATTCTAAGAAATGGGGAGAAGTAAAATCTCCCCATTTTTTATTTCCAAATACTTGACAAAGTTTTTAAAATATCTTAAGGTTAACCCCGAAAAAGCATAGTGTTGGCTATGCTTTTTTGATTTTAAATCTAGAAGTTATTCTTGGACACCGGATTAGACCCATCTCGCTTTCAGCGGGATGGGATTCCTCTCTAGTTCCGGTGTCCGAGAA
>Ga0190361_1000687_pt1 | contig 13280 bp, 8 predicted proteins | sample 48721845_MG_FD_161273 | JGI IMG/M metagenome (GOLD analysis project Ga0190361, IMG submission 161273) | Hydrothermal vent microbial mat bacterial communities from Southern Trench, Guaymas Basin, Mexico - 4872-18-4-5_MG | ecosystem: Environmental > Aquatic > Marine > Hydrothermal vents > Microbial...
TGGCGGGCGGCGTAATAGGCGTGCCATCCCACCGCTTTCAACCCTTTTTCGCGCAACCTGTGCCATATCTGTTCTGCCACACGGAATGGCGCAAATATCAGGCATTCACACATATCAGCAGACCAGTCCACCCGTGCGACATTTATGGTTGCGCCGTCAATGACCACACGCCGCGCGTATCCGCTTTCAAGCCCTTTCAGTTCGCCGCTTATGCCCGACAGCGCACCCAATATGTCCCGTCCCACAACCCGTATCACCGCAACAGGTGGATGCACCTCCGCCAAATCATATACCAATGCGGGTCCTTCAATCTTCAAGTGAATATCTTCTGGGTCACCGAAGGTGTAGCCGTCAGCGCCCATTCTGATAAGGTTTTTGATGTGTTCCCGCGCCGTCGCAGTTCCCGCTACATAGAACTGCCTGTCCCCACGCTCATCCTCGCTCAACCGCACAACAACCACCTCATCCAGTGCGTTGCCGGCGGTGTCAAGCAGAAATCCGCGCCTTGCCTCAAAGGGATTCACTTTGCGCACATCGCAGGTCAGTATGTCATCCAAGAGAAGATGCGCTCGCGGTCCACGCACAAGCACGCCTAATGCCGCGCAACTATCCAGCACCCCTCCCAAACCTTTCAGCAGCGCTTCCGTCTCCGCAGACTCCTCACCGTAGGACACCACAACGCCTTTTTCAATCTTTGCGCCTTCTGTGTCGTTCACATCCCCAAGCCCACAGGCGAGTTTTGCCGTTCCTATCCCAAAGAAGTGCGGATAATCGTGCGTTCCCCTGACACCTTCAAGTCCTGAAAAATCTTCAAGCAGAGAGTCCACTTCACGCCGCACCTCATCCAGAACGGAGGGGTCAATTTTGCCGCGTCCCACAGGACCTTTTGCCTCAAGATAGAAGAATGGATGGATATTTTTTAAGATGCGTGCGGACAGTTGGGCAATTTTTCGCATCTGCTCAGGACCCATTCCGCGCTGGGTCGCCCAGGTGGTGCCGAAACGAATAGCGCTTGGGTGAGCGGCGTTCTCATCGCCGGGTAGTGTGTTTTTGTTGACGACGATTCCCGCGAACTCCATAATGCGGCTGGCGATTTCGCCTGTCAGCGTCTGTCCGTTTGGCGTCTTAAGTCGGCGCAAATCCACCATAACAAGATGGGTGTCGGTGCCGCCGTAGGCAACCGGTATGTCGTTTTCCGCCAGCGCCTTCGCCAACTCCTTCGCGTTCTCAACCACGCGCCGCATCAGGTCGCAAAACTCCTTACGGGACGCCAGCGCAAAACATACCGCCTTTGCCGCTATCTGGTGAATATGCGGTCCGCCCTGCTCGCCAGGAAATACCGCCGCGTCTATCCGCTCGGCTATCTCGGGGTCTGTGGTCAGGATGCACGCACCGCGGGGTCCGCACAGCGTCTTATGCGTCGTGAAGGTTATCACATCCGCATAACCAGCAGGGTTGGGATGAGCCCCGCCGACAACAAGCCCTGCCGTGTGGGCGATGTCAGCCATAAGATATGCGCCGACCTCATCGGCGATTTCGCGAAAAGCCTTCCAGTCAGGCGCCCACGGATAGGCGGAGTATCCTGCTATTATCAGTTTGGGGTTGTGTTTTTTCGCAAGGTCACGCACACGGTCATAGTCAATTTTGCCTGTCGCACGGCTGGGCTCATAAGAGACGACTTTGTAGAAGATACCGCTGCGGTTGGAAGGGGAGCCGTGGGTTAGGTGTCCACCGCCTGTTAGGAGCATACCCATAATGGTGTCGCCGTGCTGCAGGAGCGCGTTGTATACGGCGTTGTTAGCGGCGGCGCCTGAAAGCGGCTGCACATTGGCGTAGATGCGCTCGGGTGGATAGTCAGGTGTGGCGAAAATCTCGCGCACCCGCCTTATCGCCAGCGCCTCAACGAGATTGGCGTAATCCACACCTTTGTAGTAGCGGCGGTCGGCATAACGCCTGTGCGCCGCAACAAAGTAGTCCAAATCCTCAAGACGGGTGTCCTCATACAGCGTCATCCGTGTTGAGGGATATCCTTCAGCGTAGATGTTGTTGAAAGGTGAGGCGAGTGCAGCCAGCACAGCCGGCGGACATATAGATTCGGAGGCAATCATAATAAGGCGGCGCTCCTGCCGTTCCCGCTCAAGTGTTATAAGCCGCTCCACATATGGGTCGGCATCCGTCAGACCGATGCTCAAAAAATCATGCCCCATCTCTTCTCTCCTAACGCCACTCTTTCAGGATGTGTCATTATACACGCAGAATATGCGTTTTCCACGCTCAAATACTTCAGCAACGGTCCTCAACCACCATCAGCAGCATTGTCGGGAATTTTGGAAGAACAACGATTTGCGCTAACAGCGTTGGTGTTCTTATTGCGTTACAAGCACGGTTTGTAAACACTGCAAACAGCACATTCCTGATTCTGTGGCTTGAGAACAGATACCTGCTTTTTGCTTCTCCGCACCGTTCATCAGAACCGCAAGCGCTCGGCAAGAACCTCGTATATAAATTGTATCTTTCTCTCGGTTTCCTCCTGCCTGTCGTGATTCTGTTTGAGTTCTTCGCACTGCTTGTTCCCTGTTCCCATCATCTCCGCTGTCCGTCACAACTTGATATCCTGCCTCAGTCGTAAATGTCGTTAATGGCGAAGTCAAGACCCAGTTCCGTCAACTTCTCCTTCGTCGGTTTGCCGCTCTCGTCCCAACCGCGTTTTCTGTAATAGTCGTCCAACAAAGCGTTCACCTTCTCCGGCGGCACCACCAAGCCTTTTGCCGCCCCACTTGGAACAGGCTCTTTCATCTCCCGTTCAGGCGGCATATCCCAACTCCGCCCGAAACCTTCCACCTCGCGCCACCAATAACAGCGTGTCAAGTTCCAGACCCGTTCTGACGCCTTGAGAAGGTCGTCAACTGTGAAGCCGAATCCCGTAACAGCGTTGAAGATTTCGGCATAGTCCTCAAGCGGCACGCCTGTCTCAATCCAGCAGAATCTGCAGCAACCAAGGATATCAAAGAACGGTCGCTTATGTTGTAAGTCAATCACGACATCGGCTTTGCCTTCAATTTTTTCGCGACCGAGTTCAAGGTCTTTGAGGACAGCCCAGGAGCGGTTGTGATGTGCGCCGACATCGCAGGTCATATAGGAGAGGAGCATAGCGGGCGCGCCGCGACTCTCATACGCGCTCATCTCCATACCCTTAACCTGCATCGCAAACTCACGCCCGCCGTAAGCGGCTGAAAGTTGCTTCGTCCCTTCCGCTGCAACATTGCCTATCCCCTCACGCCGCGCTATCTTCTGCAGCAACTCAAAGAGTTCCTGCGCATCGCCGAATTTCGGCGCCGCCTGTATCAAACCCTTCTCCCCCGCCTCCATTATGAAAGCGCATACACTGCCCGCACTTATCGTGTCCATCCCAAGGTTGTCGCAGAGCCAGTTGGCGTATAGCACATCCTCCACATCGGTCAGTCCGCAGTTGGCGCCCAGCATCGCCATCGTCTCATACTCGCATCCCTCACAGTAAACCTTGTAACGCGAACTGTAGGAGTATTTGCCGCAGCACATTGGACAGCCGAAACAGGCTTTGTCCAACTTGACAACCCGCTCCCGCATGGTCTTGTGGTCTATCTTGTCGGCATGCTCATATGTGCCTGTCTGGAAGTTACGCGTCGGCAGCGAACCCCACTCGCTTGAAAGCGGTATGAAGAAGGATGTGCCGTAGTCCTGCCACATCTTGAAGTCTTTATGGCTGCGGGAGGTTCTGTGCATACGCTTTGCGATGCGCTCCATAGCGCGGATGTCGGCAACGGGCGCATCCTTTGTGCCGCGCACACAGATTGCCTTAATGCGCTTGTGCCCAAGAACCGCGCCGATGCCCGTTCTCCCCGCCTGACGACCGAAATCGTGTGTTATGCAGGCGAATTTGACAAGGTTTTCGCCCGCGGGTCCGATAACGGCGCATTGGAACTCCTCGCCCAACTCTTTTTTAAGCGCAAGTTCTGTGTCAATGGCGCCTTTGCCCCAGTGCTCCTTTGCGTCGCGCAACTCCACCTTGTCGTCGTCAATGACGAGGGTGGACGGCTTTTCAGCGCGGTTCTCAAGGATTATCACCTCATAGCCCGCATAGCGCATCTCCGGCGCGAACATACCGCCCATATTGGAGTCGGCATAGCCGCCGGTCAGCGGGGATTTGGTGTGGAACGATGTCTTTGCTCCCTGCGGACAAAGCGTTCCCGCAAGCGGTCCCGTTGCGATGATGACTTTGTTGCCTTCAGAGAGAGGTTCTGCGCCGCGCACCTCATCGTAGAGAATTTTTGCACCGAATCCGCGTCCGCCGACCCATTTCCGCGCAAACTCTTCTGTTATCTCCTCCGTTGTGGCTCTGCCTGTTTTCAGGTCAACTCTCAGAATCTTCCCATATCCTTTTGCCATCTATCCACCCTCCAACAACTCCTTTCTGCTGCCAATTATGAGAAACTCGGTCCTCAACCTGTGAAACTGACCAGTCGGTTCGGCAATGCCGACTTTCAGCAGATACTTGTTAACGAAAATGCCATTCTTCAAACGCAGATAGCCGCTTTCGCCTTCCACCACCTCAAATCTGACACGCTTTCCGCGTAGCCGTTTTTCAACATACTCCCTATACGCCGCCAAATCCACAATACGAATTCCCGCAAGACAAATACTTCTGCCGTCAGACAGCAGAATCCTGTCGCCCTCTACACCACGCACCGTTACGAGGTCGTTTCGCCTTCCTGCGCCTTTTGTGTCAATAACCGAACCATAAGATTTGGACTTGGGGGATACGCGGGGGCGAACGGGGATATCGCGGATGGCTTCAGCGCCGGCAAGTTGGGGCGGCAGTTGAATCGGTTGGGTGCGTTCTGTTATCTCAAAATCCACTCTTCCGAACAGCCCGCCTTTGAGGGAGTTGAGCCTCTTTCTGATGAGTGGCTCAAATTCGGGGTTGATTTCGAAGCCTGTGGCGTTGCGGGCGAGTTTAAGTGCCGCCACCGCCGTTGTGCGGCTCCCCAAAAACGGGTCAAGCACCGTCTCGCCCACAAATGTGAACATACGGATAAGGCGGGCGGGGATTTCTTCGGGGAAGGCGGCGATATGCTGGTTCTGCCGCGCAGGCGCCACACGCCAGTGCCCGCTGAAAAACTCCTTCCATTCTTCTTTTGTTAGGCGGGACTGCTTCTTTGCCTCATCCGACGACGGCGGCGTTTTCCCAGGTTTTCTGAAGATAAGGATATGCTCATAATCAATCTCAACAATGCCGTTTCGGGGATATGGGTATGAGCCCATAACGACGGCGCCGCCTGTTGTGTTCATCGTCGTCCTCTTCTGCCAGATTATTGAACCCAAGAATTCAAAACCGAGCGCCTCAACGGTTCGGATGATGTCAGCGTGTATCGGAATGACACGGTAGCGTCCGTAAAGGGCAGAACGCGCAAACTGGTCACCCACATTTACGCATAAGCGGCATCCAGGCTTCAAAACACGCCAGCATTCCTCCCATACATAACACAGATTCTTAAGGTAGTCGGCGTAGGTGTCGTTAAAGCCGATTTGTCCGTTGATGCCGTAATCTTTCAGTTGCCAGTAAGGTGGTGAGGTGACGACAAGATGCACAGAAGTATCCTGCACTTCCGGCATTCGTCTTGAGTCCGCAATGTAAATTTTTGCTGCCGTCATCACAGATATATCCTACGCTTACTCATATCCGCGCACAACAGCATATTATTGCTGTCAGTGCGGGGAGGTCAATTTTTGAAGCGTTTCGTTGTGTTTTGGGGGGTGGCGTGGGTCGGATATTTGCGCGGAATTGAGAAAGCCTACGGCGGAAGGCAGGCTGCGACGGTTATGGCTCTATGTTGATGATGGTGGGGCGTAGTGGGCGACCTGAGACATTAAAGGCGGCGATTGGGGGAGCGTTGCGGCGGGGGATGGTGACGCTGCTGCTGTGGTGAGTGTGCCCGCATATGGAATAGCGAACATTTCGGTAGCGCAGGAGCAACGCGCCGAGACTTTCAGCACCCAGAAAAGCGTTGTTGAAGTCCCACCGCGGGTCACCCCTCGTCAGGATGAACTCTCTGAAAGGGATGTGGTGTGTTACGGCAACAACGGTGTTCAGTTTTTTGACTCTGTTGAGTTGGCGTTTGAGGTGTTTGATGCAGCGGCGTAGGAAGGCTTTGTCGGAGAAGCGCCAGCGGATGAAACGCCCGTCGTTCCAGCCGGTTTGATAGACGCGTGTTCCTGGCGGCGCGTATGGATTTGCCGCAAGGTCGGAGGCGAGGATGTAACTAATGAATTTGGCGCTGTAGTCCTTATCGGTCAGTTGCGCCCAGCGTTTTTCGCCGTCCTTTGTGATGATGACGAGTCCGTCAGTTGGTGGGTCGCGTCTACGGAACGAGTAGTCATACCAGCCGACGCTGCCAACAAAACCAACATCGTCCGCAACAAACGGCTCCTCATCCAGCGCCCAAAAGCCAAACTCCTTCACCTTCGCAACGAACCACTTAAAGCGCTCTTCTGAGTCGTCTTCATCGTGTTCTGTTACCCAAAGGTCGTGGTTGCCCGCAACAATAAGAAGCGGTTTTGGACACTGCTTAAGCGTGCTTAGGGCGTTGAGGATACTCTTTTTGGAAGAGCCCAAGTCACCTGCGACGATGCGGATATCGGCATCGCAACTTGCCAGTTGGTCAACGCCGACCTGTGCCGCACACGCATCTTGCCCAAAATGCAAATCGCTTATCGCCGCAACCTGCACCCCTATTTGCTCTCCTCAACCTCAACATCCACCTTGCCCCAGACGACCGCGTTGCGGTTCATATCTGTGCGCGCAAATTTAAGAAGTGTCCCCACATCAATTTGTGGGGTGCCGCTGTAGACCACCTTGCCGTTCACCTCTATCTGCAAATTCTTGCCCGGCTCAAAAAGCGGGTATGTCAGAAGAATCGTCAGTTTGCTCACATTGTAGGCTTTGATTTTGAGACTGCCGTCGTTTTTTGAGAAGGATGCGGTAACGGCGCCCCACAGTTCGGGACGAGTGAAGACAGGCTTGGGTTTTGGCTTTGGTAGTTTTGCGTTGAGGGTGAGTGTGTTACCACCGCGTTGGACGGTTACAGAGAACGGTTTGCCTGGTGTGAGCGCTTTGATGGCGTCGCGAAGGTCAGATAAGTTTTTCACATCTTTATCAGCGAGTTTTGTGATGACATCACCGGGTTGGATTCCTGCGGCGGCAGCGGCGGTTCCCTTCACCACACCACCTACGCGCACGCCAGGTCCTGCGAATTTTGTGTCTATCCGCACGCCGAGAACCTTGCGCGGCTTTGTCGTCGGATTGACGCAATCGGGCTTTTCGCCGATGCCTTCTTTGAGTTGACGCACGACCAGCCAGTCGCAGCGCCCGTAGTTTTTGGTGTCTGTCACAAACCATGTGATGGACGGCGACGGTTTGAGCGGGTTTTTGGCAAGGAATTCGGCGATTTTAGGCAGTTCGTTGGGCAGATAATCGGGGCGATGGATGCCGGGGAGGATGCGGTGGATGAGGTTGGCGCCCGCCTTCTTTGCGGCATCCATAATCGGTTTCATCACAGCGGCGGGGTATAGGGCGTCGTTTTCGGTATGGACGGCGTATATGGGGCGGTTTTTGAAATTCTCAACGAAGACAGGCGCGCCGTAGCGGTCTGCCACCACAGGATTGCCGTTAAGCGGGATGAGGGCGGCAAAGTGAGTTGGGGCGTGTGCGGCGAGGTGAAAGGCACCCGAGCCGCCATCAGAGAATCCCCCCACCCAGACGCGCCTTTCATCTATGTTATAGCGCCGTTTTATCTTGCGCAGCAACTCCTCCAGCGCGCGTGTGCCAGCCGCTTGCCACCACATCAGCCCGCGCTTGGACGCAGGCGCACACAAAAACCACCCATCCTTGTCCGCCTTGTCTTTCCAAAAGTATGCGATATATTTTTTGAGCCCCTCAAGAGGAATAAATTGTGGACGGTTGACGGCGCCGTGGAGAAAGAAGAGTATCGGTGCAGGTTTTGCAGGGTCATATTTGGGCGGCACATAAAGCGTTGCCGGCATTCCTTCCGCCTTCAGTTCAACCCAGCCCGACTCCTCTTTCTTATATGTGAGTCCTTTCTGCACTGCTGTGAGCAAGTCCGTTGCGCCGACTTTTTTAAGCGCATCCAGATATTTGCCCGCATCTTCTTTGCTTTCAGCGCGGAGATACCCCTGCAGCGCCTTATACCAGTCCTCCTGCGCCCATACAAACACACAGACAGCACACAAGGCACATACAAGCAGCCTTCTCATCGCGCATCCTCCTCTACCTTGCCGAAAGCGGTCAGCGGGGTGACCGTCTCTATTTTTACGGAGACCACATCCCCAACTGTAGCGGAACCGTCAAAGACGACGATGTGGTTGTTGAATGTTCTGCCGCGCAGACGCTGGCTCTTCTTGTCGCGCCCCTCAACCAAAACGGCGACCGTTTTGCCAAGCAGTTTTTTCTTGCGCTGAAGCGACACCTCACTTTGCGCCTCAAGCAGGCGCAGATTGCGTTCTTTTTTGACGGAGGAGGGAACATCATCTTCCATTTTTGCGGCAAGTGTATAGGGACGCGGGGAATATTTGAAGATGAAGGAGTTGATAAAGGCGCAGTGGTGGAGCAATTTGAGCGTTGCCGCAAAGTCTTTCTCTGTCTCTGTGGGGAAACCGACGATGAAGTCGCTTGCGACTTCAAGGTCGCCGACGATGGAGCGGGCGGTTTGGACGGTTTGGATGTAGTGGTCGGCGGAGTATCCGCGGCGCATAAGGCGAAGGATACGGTCAGACCCTGATTGTGCCGGCATATGGAGATAGCGACTGATGCGGGGGTTGTCTGCCATCACCTCAAAGAGGCGTGTGCTGACAGAAAGCGGATGTGATGTTACAAAGCCAAATCTTTTCGGTCCTTCAATCTGCGCAACCAACTGGAGCAGGCGCGGAAAGTCCACATCGCCGAAACGATAGGCGGAGACATCCTGTCCGATGAGGACAATCTCTTTGACGCCGGCGTCAGCCAGTTTTTGGGCTTCTGAGAGGATGGCGTCAGGTGGGCGGGATACGGCAGGACCGCGTGCACGCGGGACGACGCAGTAAGCGCAGGCACGGCTGCATCCCCGCATCACACGCAGGAAAGCCGAAAGTCCGCCTTTCGGTCGCCTGTGACCGTCAAACTCTTTATCCAGCCGCTCATAGCAGCAGACAGGGCGTTTGGCGCCAGCAAGCAGTGCCTCGCTTAATTCGGGAAGCCGTAGCAAACTTCCGGGTCCCACCACCAAGTCCACAAACGGCAGCCGCTTAAGTATCTCCTCCCGCCGCACCTGCGCTATGCACCCCCCCACCGCCACCACCATTTGCGGTCTTTTCCTTTTCAGAAACTTCAGACGCCCAACACGGGACAGTAGACGGTCTTCGGCGTGCTGACGCACCGAACACCCCAGGAAGACGACGACATCAGCGTCGCGGGCGCTTTCTGCCGCATCCCATCCACGCTCAACAAAGAGTCCTTCCAGCAACTCGCCATCCAGTTTGTTCATCTGGCATCCGAAGACGGTGATGAAAAAGCGCGGCATTGATTTGGACTCTCCAGTGCTGTTTTGCCAAAATATAACGCTTTGTGGAGGTAAATGCAACGGCGCGTCCAAGGCTTGTTTTATCTCCTGCTGTTGTTTTTTCCATCGTGGGCTTTATTTTGATAGGCTCGCTTCTTTATCTGCCGGCACTTTTTCGCTCAATAACTTCCATATGGGTGGCGCTTTTTGTGCTTGTGCCTCTGGGCGGAGTGCTGGTGATGGTGGGTGAGCATCTGCGTCAGCGCAAGTTGCGCGGCAACATAAATCTCATCGCTCACATTTTGGGGCTGCGTTTTGTTGACGACCGTGCTTCGCGGATAACAGCCGCCCAGCGCCTTGTGCGCACATCCTTCCTGCCAGTCATCCCCAGCGACAGTCATGGACGCCTTTTTGACCCGTTCAAATGGTTTTTAACAGGTGATATCGGAGGTCTGGATGTAGCGGTTCTGGAGGTGGAGGACCGGGTTGGAGTTGCGACGACAGTGGCGGCGAACTTTCCACTGCTGTGCGTGCGGAGGGAAGATGTGCTGGACGGTTTTGCGCGTCTTGTGGGGTTGCAGGATATTGATACCGAATGGCACACATTCAACGCTACCTTCCGCGTCACATCACAAGACCGCAAATTCGCGCTTATCTTCCTTGACTCAACGCTGATGCGCTGGCTTTACGAGATGCGCTCAAAGATAGAAGGTCTGGATGTGCGCGGACCTGTTGTGCTTCTGCACTGGCGGGGTAGTCTTTCGTCTATGCGCCCTGATGGGGTTCGTGAGCGTGCGGAGATGCTGGCGGCATTAACGGGACTTGTGCCCAAAATTGCGCTTGAGCGTCATCCTGCACGCAAGATAGGTGTGGGCGACTATCTGCGCGGTCTTGAGCACCCATCTCTATGATTTGCGCCGCGCAAATCCGAAGTCTCAGAAAAAGCAGGCGACACCAGCCGTTTCTGCGTTCAGAGGTGTTAAGGTTGGCTTGACAAATCGCTATTTGTAGGGAACAATTCTGTAAGCGGTTTTGTTGGGAAAGCGATGGGGAAGGGTGGTGTAACGCGTCGGCAGTTTTTGAAGCGCGCATTGCAGTTTGGTGTTGCGGTAGGCGGCGGCGCCACACTCTTCAGTCTCCTCTGGATGCTTGAGGGCGGAGAAGGAGAGGATGACGGAAAAGGCGCTGACAAGGGTGTGAGGAAGCCGCTGGAGCGGCTGCGTGGGGGGCGTTATAGGCATCCTGCGCCGTTTTCCAAACCGCCGGCACCCAAAATAACCATAGAAGAGGCAAAAGACGCCGAACTCTCCTTCCACAAAGCGATGTTTTGGGAGAGGAGGAAGGATGGGCGCGTGCGGTGTGGGTTGTGTCCGCGTCACTGCATACTGGCGGAGAACGAGCGTGGACCGTGTGGAGCGCGTGTGGCGTGGGGCGGCAAACTCTACACCCTGGTTTTCGGAAAAGCGTTGGCGCTCAATGTTGACCCGATAGAGAAAAAGCCGCTGAACCATTTTTATCCCGGAAGCGAGGCGTTGTCGCTTGCAACGGCGGGCTGCAATTTTGGCTGCATATTCTGCCAGAACTGGGAAATATCGCAAGCATTGCCTGAGGAGCACTGGCGGGATGTGCGTCAAAAAGCGCGCATCGCCGCTGAAATCCTCAAAAACAAAACCGACCTCACCGTCATCACCCCAAAAGAACTGGTGAAACTAGCAAAAATTCTTAAATGCCGCTCCATCGCCTTCACATACACCGAACCCACAATCTTCTATGAGTATATGTATGAGACCTGCAAACTGGCGCACGAAGCGGGGATAAAGACGGTCTGGGTCACCTGCGGCTTCATAGCAGAAAAACCGCTGCGACAGTTGTGCAAAGTTCTGGACGCCGCCAATGTGGACCTGAAAGGCTACAGCGAGGACTTTTACAGGCGTTATTGCGGTGCGCATCTTGCCCCCGTCCTCAAAACCCTGAAGATACTGAAAGAAGAAGGCGTCTGGTTTGAGATAACCAACCTGATAATCCCGGGCGCCAACGACGATGAGGAGATGATAAAGCGGATGTGCGTCTGGATAAAAGACGAGTTAGGAGAGGAGGTGCCTGTTTTCTTCTCAAGGTTCTTTCCGCACTATAAGTTGAAGGACCGTCCTGTAACGCCGATGGAGAGTTTGAGGGCGGCGGAGAAGGTGGCGCGCAAAGCAGGACTGAAACACATATATCTGGGCAACATCGGTGAACCTGAGGTGACATATTGTCCTGGATGCGGAAGGGCACTGGTGAGGCGGAGTTGGAAAACTGTGAAACTGCCGAACGGCTGGATGGCTCCGCGCTTTGTTGTTGAGTTTAACCACATAAAGAATGGTAGATGCGCGTATTGTGGGCGCAAGGTGGCGGGTGTCTGGGGCGACTGATTCAGTGCTCACCCGGCATGCGCATTCGCTCGGCGAGGATGACGATGTCGCGGAGTTCCTGACGGGAGCGTGCGGAGAGCCATTTTTCGTCAAACTCGGCGGTCTGGGTGATTTGCGCGATGGCGGCGAGCGCCCGCAGGTGAAATGTGCGCTCATCGGGTGTGCCGACGAGCACAAAGACGATGCGCACAGGCGGGATTTCGGGGGAGAAAACCACGCCCTGCCTGATGCGCGCCATCGCAATCTCAAATTTCTTCTCCCCGTCTATGACGACATGGGGAACAGCAAGTCCGGGGCGTAGGACGGTGGTGGACTGCTCTTCGCGCTCAATGAGGCGTTTTTTGAGGTCGGCAACTTGCAGACCAAGCCTTGCCGCCAACTCCGCCGCCACAACCTCAAAGAAGGCGTCCCGCGAAAGCGGTCCTTCAAGGTCAAGCACAGGACAGTTGTGAATCAGGCGGTCAAAACGGTCTTCCTGAACCGCGTCCCGCTCCCGCACTATCTCTCGCAACTCATCCTCCAGCGTGTAGGTGGTCAGTTTCCTATCCGTGACGCGCTCAACAAGATGAATGAGCGCGAACTCCTGACGAACGCGCTTTCTGGCGTAGATGAGGAACCAAAGAAGCGCCGCCATAACAAAACCTGCCGCTATAAGCAACGGCTGATACCCCATCTCAATCAGTAGAAATATCCCCGCCGCCATCCCCAAAATCTGCAGCCACGGGTAAATCGGACAGCAGAACTGCGGGCGGTAGTTCTGAATTTTGCTCTCCCGCATAACAATGACGCAGAGATTGACCAAGACAAAGACGGTAATCAGGATTGTGGAGGCGACCTCAACGAGGTGGGTCAGGTCAAGAATGAGTCCAGCCGACAAAACGAGCGCGCCTGTGACGAGCACAGCGAATATGGGCGCACTGCGTCCCTTACTCATACGCCCCAGAAAGCGCGGAAAAACCCTATCACGCGCCATCGCCATCGGATAGCGCGAAGCAGCCATAATACCTGCGTTGGCAGTAGTGAGGCAGGCGAGAATCGCCGCTATATCAATCAAAATCCGCCCCACATTGCCCATAATGATGAACGCCCCCTCCGCAAGCGGCGTCTCTGTTGCCCCCATCCGCCCACGCTCCAGCACTCCCACGGTCACAAAAACGCAGAAGAAATAAAGCAACGCCACAACCGCAAGACACAGCCCCATACCCAGCGGCAGATTGCGCCCGGGGCGTTTAACCTCCTCGGACATTGACGCAATCTTTGTGAGCCCGCCATACGATGT
>Ga0190361_1000691_pt1 | contig 13214 bp, 17 predicted proteins | sample 48721845_MG_FD_161273 | JGI IMG/M metagenome (GOLD analysis project Ga0190361, IMG submission 161273) | Hydrothermal vent microbial mat bacterial communities from Southern Trench, Guaymas Basin, Mexico - 4872-18-4-5_MG | ecosystem: Environmental > Aquatic > Marine > Hydrothermal vents >...
TAAGGCGATATGCGGCCACTCTTCAACTTGAACGAGCCGAACCTTATTGCACCTGTTTTTACCAGATGCGTAAGGAAATCCTCCTTGTAGTTTTTCACCGGCATCTTGCCATCACCTCATTATGGATATGGATACTCTCCGCTGCCTCTTTCGGGTTCGCCGTTTCAGAACCCACAAACCCTTGCACTATCACAGCATCTGCACCCGTATTCATACGCATACTCAGCGATCTTTTGGCTTATATAAGGTATATACGCGATTTTATCATTGTATATCACAGGCAATCCACTCGCGTATTTTATTTCCGCTAAAATCTCAATCCCGGTTTGCATTTCCAGTGATCTTCCCACTTTAGTGGCGAAATTGCCTTCCACACCTCTTAAATTCCAGACTAAATTCAGTGCAAATTCCGCATTCGCCATATCAAATGCTACTATTATCCATTTTTCCTTTCTCAATCGCATATTTGTACATCCTTTATCCCTATCTCCCCATTCATTAACTTATGAAGCATAGTTTTAAATTTAAATAGTTTCTTAAGCGTGGCTTTTCTTCAGTCTTCCACCTTTATTTTTTTGTTGATTTGTTACGATAATGTGTTATATAGAAACATATTTACACCTTCTTGGTGGAATGGTGGTTAAATCACAAAAAGAAAGCTTTACCAAAGAAATATCATACTTTATGTGCTATAAAAATAAAAAGTTAAAAAGGTTGGAGCTGACCCCCAACCCTTTTGTTTTATTCTCTACTGCTATTGACTCGACTCCTATCCATTCACACCCACAGCACTCCGTGCGTCAGATAGATAAACAGATAGAGTGCGAAAAGCACAAGTGCTAACAGCACGCCTGTTCCTATCGCCACTCTCGGCACTTCGCCTGGATACCTCTGCTTGAGCTCTTCCAGATCATGTGCGTATTGCATGTACGTAGGATTGAAAGGTCTCGTTACCACTGCACCCACCATGACTATCAGTATTCTTGACGCCAGCGTTGGATTCCTGCTGAACCATACGACTGCATCAGCGAGTTTCAGCACGCTTTTATCAATGAAATTCGCAACTGTCATTAGCGGTTGCTCGCAGAACCATATAAATCTCCTGCCCGCCTTCCGGTAGAGGTAATCTATATCCCTTGTTACTCGCTCGTGCGGTGAGAATGCGAATTGCAGCGTGAAGAACCCCACTGCGGTCATCACCAGTAACTCCAGCGTGCCTATTGTATGCCCAAGTTCGTATGGATGGAACTGTAACGCTACCTCTCTATAAGGGAGTATTTCGTAAAGGACTCGCGGATACACACCGATAAATACGCATAAGAAAGCGGTAACGCTCATCGGTATAAGCATAGATAACGGTGCTTCTTTCGCTTCTATTTCTTCGTTTCGCCGGAAGAACGTGAAATAAGTGAGTTTCAGGAAGGACAGAAAAGTGCCTACCGAAGCCACTATCAAAGCAAGTGCAAGGATATGCATATGCGACAGTTCCGCTGCGTGGATTACCATGCTTTTACTCACGTATCCATTAAAGCCCATCACGCCCGAAATAGAAAGAGCTGCTATCACACATGTTATTGTCGTTATCGGCATCTTCTTCGCCAATCCACCGAGTTCCGTCAGGTTACGCCTGCCTGTACTGTATATCACCGCACCCATGCACATGAACAGCAGTGCCTTATACAGGATATGATTGAAAACGTGCGCGATTCCTCCGTTTATCCCTATATATGTGCCTATTCCTATCCCCGCCACCATGTAGCCGACCTGACTCACGATATGGTAAGAGAGAAGTTTCCTCACATCGTTCTGCAGCAGTGCGAATACAACGCCGTAGAGAGCCATCACACCACCCATGTATGCCACCGCTTCTACACCCGGGAAAGTCCTCGCAAGTACGTACACACCCGTCTTTGTTGTATATACCGACATGAATACAGCGCCAGCTATCGTTGCCTTCGGATATGAATCCGGTAGCCATGTATGTAATGGTATGAATGCGGTGTTCACACCTATCCCTATAAGCAGTAGCACGTATCCGATCCCGAGCTCTACCGGTCCTACTGCGATGGAGCCTGTATTCGTGTAATGTATCAGTATTCCTCCAAGAAAGACGCAGCCTCCAAACAGGTGAAATATGATATATCGCATCCCTGCATTCGTCGCACGCTCTGTCCGGCTGTACCATATTAACCCGAGCGAAGAGAACGCCATTATCTCCCAGAAGATATAGAGTGTGAAGAAATCACCCGCGAATACCGCACCCAGCGCACTGCCAAGGTATAACAGAGCACATACATACTCTCCATTCTCTCTTACTACATCCAGCCCGTATATTATCGCACCAGCGCCGATTATGGCAAATATGTAGCCCATTATAAGGCTCAATGAATCTGCATGCAGGAATGTCAGCTCAAGTCCCGGCAGAACCGAAAATACCCAGCCGGTCTGTGGTCTTAGCACTGCCACACTTATCAGCCCAAGCGCAGCTAAGATAATAAGATAAATCTTCCTCACCTTACCCGTTCCGAGCAGTGGTATCAATGCAGCCCCTGCGAAGTAAATAAGAGCGGGTGGTATATTTGGTATGCTACCTATATCCATCATTTTGCTCTACCTCCTTCTATGTTAAGTGCATGTGCAACACTTCCGTTCCAATCTAATGCTAACGCCACAGCGCACCGTATGTCAGGTAAATGAACAGATAGCCCACAACGAGAGCAAGCGAGTATAGCAACGCAGTCCCTATCGCTAAGGTATGGGCATCTTCAGGGCATTCCTCCGGTATTTCTAACCCACGCATGTTAAAGCGCACATACGGGGGAGTAATTGGCCTCAGCAGGGTCACTACTACCATGTTCAGCAGTATCTTCGTTGCAAGTGCCGGGTTCTTGCCGAAACATCGCCACGAGTTAAATATCTTTCTTATTTTCGTATTCATTTCCTTACCCTTTTCACCTCCTATTTTATCTGGGACACCTTCATCACCAGGTGTCACCAATAACACATAAGTAACAGGTGACATATATAATTTTTCAATATCTCTATATAAGTACATAGGTGTATATATATGCAGGTGCATAAGTTTAATCCAAAAAAGAAAAAAAGAAGATGACTAAACTGACTATTCAGGGTCCTTTAAGATGCTATTTTTACATCTTGCTCTTGCTCAGACCCATAGCACTCCGTAAGTCAGATAAATAATCAGATATAGTATGAAAAACATGAGCACCAGCAGCACACCACTTCCTATTGCCAGCCTGTGCACTTCCGCAGGATACAGCTTCCTGAGCTCTTCCAGGTCATTTGCATAGCGCGTGTATAAAGGATTAGGATTGAAAGGTCTCAAAAACACCGTGCTCACGGTGAGCATCATTATTCTTGATGCAACTGGTGGATTCTTGCTGAACCATACGAAAGAATCGGCAATCCTTCGCACCTTCTCATCAATAGAATCCGCAAAACTTATCAACGGCTTCTCGCAGAACCATATGAATTTCTTACCCCATACCCGATAGAACCAGTCGGTATCAAGCGTAATCGTAGGTGTACCGTGGAGCATCCCTCTTAGTAGCCAGAATGCAACAAACGTAAACAGAAGGAGCTGGCTCATTGCTATTATATGCGAGACCGTATAAGGGTTATAATTCGCGGGATAGGGGAGTATCCCGTAGAGGGCTTGCGGATACACACCGATAAATACGCACAGAAATGCGGTAATACCCATCGCAACGAACATATTCTTAGGTGGTTCTTTCACCACTTCCGTTTTCGATTCTACAACCGGCTCCTTATCCTTATCTCTTCTTCCAAACCATGTAAGATATGGAACTTTTAGGCCTGTATGAAGAAAAGTCCCTATTGAAGCACCTTCGAGCAGCAACCATACAATAGGCAGCTCTGCCATCGCCGACGCTTCTACAACCATCGTCTTACTCACGAACCCATTGAATAGCGGGAAACCAGAAATGGAGAAAGCACCAATCATGTAGAGCCAGAAAGTGAGGGGCATGTATTTATACTTGTAGAGACCACCTAATTCGGTGAACTTGCTTCTTCCTGTCATCTCTATTACCACGCCTGCACCCATGAAAAGAAGCGCCTTGTAAAGAATATGACAGAACGCATGAGCTATTGAACCATCTATCGCCATCCATGTCCCTATTCCTACACCACATACCATGTACCCTACCTGAGAGATGATATGATAGGCGAGAAGTCTTCTTATGTCATTCTCGAGCACTGCGTAGATAACACCATACACCGCCATTATCGCCCCTAACCATATCAGAATCTCAACACCCGAGAAACCCCTTATCAACACGTATATTGCACTTTTAGTAGTGAAAGCAGTCAAAAATACAGCTCCCGTAATCGTAGCTTCGGGGTAAGCATCCGCCAGCCAGGCATGTAAGGGGGGCACGGCAGCATTTATAATAAATCCAAGGAATATGAGGTAAGAGGGCAGGTAACCCCAGCCCGTTCCCCAATTAAAAGAGTTAAAAGCAATTGACCCTGTGTTCTGCACGTGTAGGATGATACCTGCTAACAGGCAGATACCGCCAAAGATATGCACCATGATATATCGAAATCCAGCTTCTGAGGATGCCTTTGTCTTGCGATACCATATAAGGAAAAGCGAAGAGAAAGCCATCACTTCCCAGAACAGATATAAAGTGAAGAGGTCACCGGCGAAGACCACTCCCAGCGTGCTACCAACGTAGAGGAAGGCAGATACATGCTGCCCGTCTTCCTTTACATGCAGTGCATAAAGCGTCATACAAAAAGCCGCGATAGTAAATACATACCCGAAAACCAGACTCAACTGGTCAACCCTGCCAAAAACGAGCTCATAGCCCAGAAGAGGAATACGCCAGAATACTCCCTTGCTCGTGCTCATATACAGAAGGTCTATAAGCGCCGCTATTGGCAATAGAAGCAGATATATCTTCTTCCATCTTCCTTTTAAAACCGGTATCAGAAGAGCACCTAAGATAAATATCAGTCCCGGATGCACCCATTCAATCATTTCCTCTCATTCTCACCTCCTGAGCTTTAGCTTTTTTAATGCTATTGCTAATGTTTCTCATAATAGTCCTCCTCACGCTGAAGCCAGAGATGTCCCAATGCCTTTGACACAACGATGATAAGAACGCAACCAACAAATCCATATATCGCACTGAACCCCGGTATTGTTTGCCATAAGAAGGCGGTATGAGCTTGAGCTTCAGCTTGCCCGTGGAATTTAACGAGCACATCTACTAATATACTCGCCGCAAGGCATACACAAAGGATGCCAAATAAATGCCTCTGTTCCAGTTTTATTCCCATTCCTATTCCTCCCTATTTTTAGCTTATTTCGGTTTCGTACCTTTTCGTGGCTTTAATTAATACCATAGTACGCCATACGTCAGAGAAAAGAACAGATAGAGCGAGAGAAATAGTAGCGCTTGAAGCATCACAGTCCCTATGGCTAAGGTTCGCGAATCCTCTAAATATCCGCTCTTCTCCAATTCCAGCACATAGCGCACCGGGTTAGAATTGGAAGGCAGTACTATCGCACCTGCTTCTGCTATTAACACCCTCATTGCAAGCCCCGGGTTCTTACCAAAGCAGTGCCACGTGCCCAAAATCCTGTTCAGTCCCATTTCCATTTATTCTTCCCTCCTATTTTTATTTTATCACATTCAGACTTGGGCTTCATGCATATGCTCTATCAATGATTTACCGCGTTCTGAAAGCCGATAGCGTGTCTCATTTCCGCGCTCTATCGCCTCTACCAGCCCCTGCTGGAGTAGAGAATTTGAAGTATCAAACCTGCCCGTCCCTTTCAGTCCTCTGAGAACAACCTGGAGGTCTATCCCGGTGTTCCTGGCAATCTCCGCGGGATACAACGCCTCTGGATAATTCTTATACAGATACATTAGTATCTCGCTTCTCACTCTGCTCCTCCTAAGAGACCGAAGCAGATCCTCAAAGCCCGCTTTGCTACTTATGCCTATACCAATCATCCCTCTTTTTCTCTCTGCAGCCAGCATACACATGCACCTGCATGTACTAATATGTATGTAGGCATATAAAAGCTTTTCGATCTCTTAAAATATTTTTACACATACTTGAATGTTGAACGTTCTCTCAGCCGATTAAAGGCTTTTATATAAATAGAATGCTTTTTATAATTGGCAGTTTATCATGACAGAAGGGAAGATACCACCTGAGCTGGTAGAGGCGCTGTCAGCGGAGAGAGGTTTTTCTCTATTGATACGGGGAGCGCCCGGTACAGGTAAGACGATACTTGCACTCGAGATGATCCACATGTTTGGAGATACTAATGCCGTTTACCTCTCAACGAGGGTCTCTCCGTCCTCACTTCGCGAGCAATTCCCCTGGCTGGGCGAGAGTATCCCACCGATAAATGTGATAGATGCCACGAAACTGTACATTTCCTCAGATATAATCCCTGGAGTTCAATCCTTTCCTGACACGATTTACACCAGGTTAGGGAAGATAAAGAAACCCGCTACCGTTGTAATTGATAGCTGGGAAGCGATAACAGCTCAGATAGAACGCGAGAGGGAGAAGATGAACGCATTAGCAGCAGCAGTAACAGAATTAGCGAGGCATGAGGGGCTGAATTTAATACTCGTGTCAGAGAGGGTTGGTGCTACACCCTCAACGCTTGATTACGTCGTGGATGGCGTGGTAACGCTCAACCGTCTAACGCTGGACCACAGAACTGCAAGAGAGCTGGAACTGGAGAAATTAAGGGGAGTGAGGATAAATCAGTCGAGATATCCTTTCACCTTGGAGGGCGGCAGGTTCCAGTACATCAAGCCGCTCAAGCGGAAGCGTATAGAGAAAACGCTGAGGGTAAAGCCCCTGAAAAATACCGAGACGCATATATCCACAGGCAGTGAGGATATGGACAAGATCCTGGATGGTGGATTTGAAAGGGGGAGCTTTAATGTGATTGAGATGGGCGATGATATGTCCATCTGGGGATACCAGTCAATCGTCATCCACATGCTCGTAAATTGCATAAAGCAAAAGAATCACTGCATCTGCCTCCCCTGCTGTGGCTGGGATGAGAGGCACTTAAGACGACAGTTGCTTCCGTTCGTAAGCGAGGAGGATTATCAAAAATATATGACGGTCTTTGAGATAGGTCCTGCCAGAAGGGAGTATGAGGTAAGCGAGAACGTGAGATTTCTGGAAGCTAAGTCAATAGAATTGGATTGGGACGAAATTAGAAGCTTTGTTTCGGAATTGGAGCCACCTGTGCTGACCTCTATAGGAACAGATATGTTAGAGCATCCATACCAGTTGAAAGAAAAAGGGAAGCTGGGAACCATGGTGAAATGGCTATCCTGTGTGATGACAGAGACGAGAGCTGCGGGGAACGTGGTGGTGCTGGGTGTGAATCCAAAGCTTGAATTGTGCGGGGAACTGACACATCTTTCGAGCACTTATCTGAAATTGGCTGAACTTGATACCTCGGTCGTCCTTTACGGCGTTCGTCCTGCAACCGGATTGCACTGCCTGGAAACTGTCGTTACCGATGACATCATTAAGTTGGGGCTCACACCGTATGTATAACAAAAATAAAGCTTTACCAACGAGATAGAGAGATGATGAAGAGCGATATGGAGATAGACGTGCAGGTGATGGTTGGTAGTAATGTAATCATCACGTTTGGCAGGGTAGACATCGAATTAACAAGGGAACAGGCGGAGAGATTAAAGGAACTTCTTGTAAACGCCCTTGAGCGGGGTGAGCGTGATCTTCTCCCCCACGGGATCAATGAAAGCGAGTAGAGTCCTCTCGGTGAATAAGAAGAAGTCATCACCACACTTCTCCCTTATCTTTTCCATGCTCTTCGAGTCGAAATAAATCCTCTTGCCTCTTTCCTCGCCTGCACGCTGCACAGAAGCTATAAGCTCGATGACAGCTCTATCATCCGTTTCTGTTTCTTTCTCCCGCTCGTCATCTGCCATCTTATTCCCATCCGTTGATATTGACATCAGCAGTTTTTATAAACAATCTGAGGGCATTTATGTCATAAGATTCAATCAGGTAAAATAGTAAAGGTCCTGTATCAAAAATGACATCTTCAAACTTAAACATTCTTTCACTCATCCTCTCTTTCAACTTCTTTTATCTCACCCCTTTTATCTAATTTAACCGTGTATCGGTGCTTTTTTGAAGAAGAATATATTTTCCTTCATTTCACATCTTATCACAAAAGTCTCTTCTTTTTCCGTAGCCTCAATTATATCAAACCCAATCCAATTTATATGTGCAACACCTATCGAACTGATAAAGTCATCCTCACCTGTTATTTTACTGAAATCACTCCTTACAATTTCAATTGCCCTTTCCATATTAACTTCTGACATGTTCTATTTTTATATTTTTTTATCTTAAAAAGGTTATCTATAACATAGATGGCTATTACAAGATCGGTCATTCATGATCGCCCGTAGGAACTAACTTATAGAACTATAACTCCAGTATAGCATCAGCATCATATACACCGTTAAATATTCTCCATCAATTCCCTGCCTTAATATGAATTTGTGATTCTCCTCTTAGAACTTTTGCATGCTCTCTATCAACGCTTTCCCGAGTTTGGAAAGCCGATAGTATGTCGCTTTTTTATGCTCTACCTTCTCTACAATCCTCTGTGTGAGTAGAGAACTTTCCGCATCGAACCTGTTGCCCATGCCTCGCAACCCACCGAGCACATTTGTAGGGTCTATCCCGGTGTTACGCGATATCTCTGCGGGATATGAAGCCTTGGGATAGATCTTATAGAGGTACATCACGATTTCAGTTCTCACACGGCTTCTTCTAAGAGACCGCAGGACCTCCTCAAATAGCACCTCATCATTCTCATTCTCACTCTCACTCATTACCCTCGTTTCCTCGCTTCCTCAACAGCCTTTCAAGCGCTTCAAATAGATTCTTTATTGTGAAAGGTTTCCACAGATATTCATCTGCTCCTGCAGCCAGCGCTGCATCCTTATACTCAGACATACCCAACGCAGTGATTGCGATGATCAAAGCGTTTGGGTCATATTTCTTTATCCCCCTTATCGCTTGAATCCCATCCATCTCCTCCATGACCAGGTCCATGGTGACGATATCGGGCTTCAATTCTTTGTATTTTTCCACCGCTTCCTTTCCATTAACTGCGAAACCCACCACTTCATAGCTCCTCTCTTCCTGGTGCAGCATCTCCTGCAGCATCTCGCGCATGTATGCCGCATCTTCAACAATCAATACCCGCTTTTTCTTCTCACCCATATTACGCACCCTCTTTTATTGTCTTTTGTCTTTTTGGTATTATAAAGAAGAACTCTGATCCCTTTCCTACTTCACTTCTTGCCCATACTATCCCGCCATGTAATTTCACATATTCCTTAACTATAGATAAACCCAGCCCAAGACTTCCTGATTTACGTGTCAATGAAGTATCAACCATATAAAATCGCTCAAAGATCTTTGGCAGGTGCTCCTCTGGAATGCCAATTCCTGTATCTGCAACACATGCACGTATATCCTCTCCCCTGTCCCCCACATTAATATTTATCTTCCCTCCCTCAGGGGTATATTTGATCGCATTGGAGACCAGGTTACTGAAGATAGCGATTAATTTCTGCTTATCAGCTTGGATTTCTATATCTGGGATGGACATAGAGATTTTTTGTCTCTTCTCTTTTGCCTCGGGTTCAAGGCTCTTAACCACTTCCGATACAAGTTCAGGAAGATGCACCCATCCCAAACTCAGCTCTATCTTCTTACCGTCAATGCGTGCTAGTTCTAACATCCGATTGATTAGCTTCTCAAGTTGCCGTGCCGATTGCTCTATATTATATAGATACCTCTTCCCTTTATCCGAGAGCTCACAGCGCTCCAGCATACTTGCATACCCCACAATGGGCGCAAGGGGTGACCGCAGCTCATGATAAGCCACGTTAAGGAAATCGCTCTTCATCTTGTCCAGCTCCGCAAGTCTTTTACAGGTCTCACGCAGTTCTTCCTCCTTCTTCTTCAACTCTGTCATGTCAAGCAATGATGCGATACACCCATCTGCTCCCGGAATCGGCTCTATCCAGGCATTCACATGTTTTATATTCCCATTACGGCTGACAAACTTGAATTCACTGCATGCCGGTGCTTCACCTTTTCTCCTTTTCTCGCAATAATTCTGAATCCTATCCCGGTCTTCATCAGCAATGAAATCAATCCACTTCTTACCCTTTATTTCTTCCCTTGAATATCCGCTCAGGATTTCGAATTCTTTGTTTGCCAAAGATACGAATTTGCCATGTTCAATGACACAAAGGGCAGTGAGTGCGTGCTCGAAGATCACACGGTATCGCTCTTTAGCATCCCTTAACTCATCCTCCATTCGCTTTCGATCACTTATATCCCTGAATATCGTTAATTTTGATATAGTGCCATCAATATTCTTCAGAGGAGTCTCAAAGAGGTCATAAGTCCTGTTAGTTCTGCGAGAGTGCCACTCCCACCTCACTGTCTTTCCTTTCATTACCTCCGGATTTTTGCACATCGGACAGGGGTCATCCCTATTATGAAACGCCTTATAGCAGATATCACCAACATGGTCCCCAAATGCATCAATCAAAACCTTGTTCATAAACTCTACTTTATAGTCTTTTGATACAATGTACACACCATCATCCATGCTCTCAAGTATCAAATTCAGGTTGTCACGCTCCTCCTTTATTTTCTCTTCCAGCTCCACTTCTTTTGTTATATCTCTGCTCACACGAACAGTGCCTATCGGTATGCCATTTCTGTCCTTTAACAATGCCGCTGACATGCTGATATGTACAGGCTTTTTATCTTTATTTAACACGGTTGTTCTATAATTCTTGAGTTTGCCATCTCTCTGCACAATTTCCATTATTCTCTCCGCTTCCTCAGGCTCAGCAAAGAATTTTTTGTTGCTGGTTCCTATTACCTCCTCTGCTGTATAACCCATGTAGTCTTCTGCTGCTTTGTTCCAGGAACGCACTATACCCTCCATATCCACGACAACAATCGCATCCGCAGAACTCGTAATAATATTATCCAGATATTCTTTTGTTTCCTTTAACTTCTCCTCACCCTTAGCCCGCTCCTCGCTCACGAGCCCGATAACATACGCCACCGCTACAAAAATAGCACTTCGTTCAAAGACATATCTAGAAAGCGTGGCTTGGGGTGAGAAAAGCGTTATAAGGATGTAGAGTAAGCTGAGAAAAAGAGCGACATAAACCGCTTTCTTACGATACCACACACCGGCTAAAAGAATGGGGATATAGAAGAAATGCGTATAGACGATTGTTTCTTTCCTGACAAAGCCGACAAAGAAGGCTAAGATAGCACAGCCTAACACAGTAGAGAGCAATATGAGAAATCTATAGTTCAGCCTCTCTATCTTTATCATCTCTCACTTATCTATTATACCCTTTTAATCTCCATTTAGGCTAATTACTAATTAATAATGCTTTATCTTTTCACGTTTAAAAAGGTCAAGGGTCTCGTTGAAGGATAAACGAGAAAAAGCCTGCTTTTTTGCCTTCTCTCCCCTATTTCCTACGTTTATACATGACTTCTTAAAAGTTTTTCGTCGAGGACCTTTTCGATATACGCGTCACTTCTTGAAGATCAACAAGCGGATAAAGCGGATGTTAGAAGAACGCAAAAGAAACATTATACTTTATGTACTATAAAAAATAAATGCCAATAGAAGAAACTGAAACTGAAACCGAACTTCGAGATGAATATAAATATAGGCACGTCCCATTTATCACACTCTCGGAGCTAAAGCCCCGCGTCTGGATTACGCTTTCCGGCTGCAACTTCAGGTGTAGAGGCTGTTTTAGCTTCGCTCGTGAGCCCACAGGCGAGCCAATGACAGTTGAGCAGTTAATAAACCTCGTGAAGAAATCATCTTCCACTTATTATGGCGATACACCACTGGAAGAGGCAGTGATAACAGGTGGTGAACCCACGCTGAACAGAGGTTACCTCGTGGATCTGGTATCGCAACTAAAAGAATTTATTGGTGCTGTGGTGCTTGACACAAATGGATACCTCTTAGACGATAGTTACTTAAAAGAGCTATTAGAAGCGGGTTTAACAGAAGTTATGTTCGACCTGAAAGCTTGGGATGAGAAACTGCATGAATGGTACACCGGATACTCGAATAAAAGGATATTGGCGAATATAAGAAACGCGTACGGAAAAGTAAAACTCGTGGTGAACACGGTGTACATACCCGGGATAGTGGATGAGCCCGAGATAGAGCAAATAGCGAGGTTTTTATCGGAAATAGACAAGAAAGGGGAGATAGATTACCGAATCAATCGGTTCAACACGAATCTGAGCCGCGAGAGAATAGCGAGGAATCCGTATCCCGGCGAGATAGAGCATGCTTACTCGATCGTCGCTAAGTACATGAAACACGCAGTGATAGGCAAGAGTTGCGTGCGAGAACGTAAGATAGAAGAGAAGAGGGGCTGGATAACGGTCTTCCCTGATGGTACGCTAAAAAGGCGCACACTGGCTGATTATCGTGAAGAGAACAGAAGGATAGCACGGAGAAAATCCATATCTTACATTACTCCGTTTTAATCTGTTGCTTTTTTTTCATACGAGCAAACACCATAAAAAAGATGTATCTATTTCCATCCATGCCATGAAGGCATTTGTTAGTTGAGCATACAAACCCTATCTCCCTGAGTGCCATATCAATTTGTCTTTGTCTTGCAGTGAGGTTATAATTTTCGCTAAATCTCCTGATTACCTCTGTTAACTCTGCATCATTCAGATCAGCGTTATGATAAAAAGGGAATTGGATTCTCCCGGCTATTCTGCGGACATGCGCATCTACAAAGATCAATTTAACCCCCTCCACCAACCATCCACAAAAGATCATCATATCACTCTCCAATCGATCAAAAGAGAAGCTATAACGATGCTGAAGGTCGTGATACTCGCAATGTGCTTTGAAGGCGATATAACCTTCGTAATAAGCGAATTAAAGGCTAAAGCATCGTTAAGGGAGTTTACATGATTCTAAGCAGGTTTACAGTCGATCAGTTACAAAAATTGCTTCTATTGGTGTCGTTTTGATTGGCATTGCCATTTCTTTGGGTTTCAGGGATAAAGGAAGCCTACAAAGGCTTGCTGAATGGTGACAT
>Ga0190361_1000693_pt1 | contig 13200 bp, 17 predicted proteins | sample 48721845_MG_FD_161273 | JGI IMG/M metagenome (GOLD analysis project Ga0190361, IMG submission 161273) | Hydrothermal vent microbial mat bacterial communities from Southern Trench, Guaymas Basin, Mexico - 4872-18-4-5_MG | ecosystem: Environmental > Aquatic > Marine > Hydrothermal vents >...
ATTGGCTCTATTCCTCCTCACTTCTTTCATCATCTCACTGTATAATATATGGTTTATTTTTCAAAACGTTTCCCCTATATATAATCATGATGTCCGTAAGGACATCATACGAGGGGAGCAGGACAAAATCATGTGAAAGAAGTTCCTTAATGAGTGCCACAATCTTTTACCTTTAGCTCCAGTTCTTTTTCTGCAAGTAGCTTTTTAACATCTCATTCTCCATTTTAAGTTTTTCTAAGTCAGGATCTTTTTTTCTTTTCCTCTTTTCACCTTTAGCCCTTCTATGCCTTCTTTCTCGTATTTTATTCTCCAGTCCCTTATTGTTGATGGGTGTATTCCGCATTTTCTAACACGGCTACTATTCCTTCTCCTTCGGCTTCTTTAATTATTGCTAATTTTTCTTCGGGTATTATTGCTAATTTTTCTTCGGGTGATCTCTTTATTCCCTTCATTTCTTAACCCCTATAGTGAGTATTATTATACTGCCTTTTTGTCCAATGATTTAGGGGGCTAAGACACGCGTCACCGCCAAACACAACCCTTATATTTTTTATCCCTTGTTTCATCCAAAAATGTGCCACCCGGGCACTATGACCCTCATCATTTCAGGCTCAGTAAACAATAAGTATTTTGTATTTACTAATGGCTTTTAGCCATTTTAGACTAAATGTCCTTAAACAAAATCTTGAATATAGGCCTCCAGGTAGAGGCTTGGTAGAATACCCGCAGCCTATAAAAAATGCCTCACCCCTTCTATATAATAATAAAGCCTCTCTTGCAAGAATCCTTGGCATCTCAGGATACTGAAATTTGAATGGTCTAGGATATAATCTCATCAATATTTTATTGTATAGATGGATATGGCTTTGTTGTGCCGGTGTAGGTGTAGTTAAGAGCGACAAGACTATACCAATAAAAATTAGATTTTTTTTCATTGCCTTTACCTCCGTTATTAGTTGAATTGGTTAATTGAGTTATTTGTAGTTATTCAGCTTTACCATTATTTGACGGTACGTTATTATGCTGGGTTGTTATTCATAGTCATTGGTAGTTATTTGCCTACGGCATTATTTATTGTTATTTATTACACTGTATTTCGTTTAAAACTGCCTTTTCTAAACAAATAGGCATGGCAAATAGCCACCACTGGGCTTCGATATAAAGGTGAGTATGACTTAACCCTGCTACTAAGTAAACAATAATCGCCAAGGATAAGGCAAAGACCTCTAAATTTGCCCTTGTTTCTAAGGGTGTACCTCTAACCAATTTTTGAATATGTCTTAATTGCTTAAATACTAAAAGGATAATGAACATAAAAAATGCTAAGCCATGGATGCCTAGTTCACCATAGCAGCGGACAAATGTATTATGGGCATCTCTGCCCACGATTCTCTCATCATAGTTTCCAATCACCCTTCCAAAATTTCCTATTCCAACGCCAAGGGGGTAATCCCTTAGCATTTTGAGAGAGGCCTTCCATATCCAAAGGCGGCTTGCTGCTGATCCTTCCTGTTCTGGATTTTTTAAGGTCTTCATACGGGCAAAAAATCCTGCGTCTACTAATTGAAAAAATAATATTCCGCCTAAAATAAGGTAAATAAATATTTGTTTTCTCCATTTTTGGGGGGTAAAAAATATTGCATAGATTGTAGCTACCAACATCGCTACAAATATGGCACGGGCCCTGGTTAAAATAATTCCATTTAAGACGAAGGCAGCACCTATTATATATAAAAACTTTAATGGCCACTTTTTTGCTTTAAGAATAGCTACTCCGAGGAAGCATAAAATAGCCCCCAGAAAGGTGGCAAATTCATTAGAGCCTTTAAAATCTGGGCCACCTAACATATCTAATCTTCCATGAAAGAATAAAGATGGAGGAGCTTGGTACGCAAGAAATCCCAGAAAAATGCCAGCAATTATTATAACAAAAACAACTAAGTCATAATTTCTAAATGTGTTTACTACGCGTATAAACATAAAAAGAAAAATAGATATCTTGAACATTTTGTTAAAAAGGTCATAGCTGTGTTCATCCGGAGGGATACCAAGTATAAGGCTTAGGGTAATAATGCCAATGAAGAGGTAAAAACTAGCTTCCAATTTATTATAAGGGCGGATTGTCCAATTAATCTTATTTTTTTGGAGCAACATGCCTGCAAATAGAAATAATGCCATAGTAAATGAATATCTTATAGGATATTGGGCCAATATTGCGCCCCACCAGACATGTTCAGAATAGACAGAGTATGTGAATATATATCCACATACCCCCAAAACAGGATCAAAAAGGACACCAAAGGCACAAGTTAAATAAATTGACAAAAATAGAAGGACTTTAAGGGGCATAATCGATTAGTAAGTTTATTGAGTTATTTATTGTTATTATGTCTCGCTGTTATTTTTGAACGTTAGATTATTGAGGCGGTTGAGGACGGTTTCCAATTCAATCACAACATTTTTATTCATTTTTTTACCAAAATAAATAATAAAGTATCCTGCAAATCGTCTAATCGGAGTTTGGTAATAAATTGATCATACAATATCGCTAGCCTAAAAAGCAGTATAGAAAACATAAATGGATATGGATAATGCCTGATAAAGATTATTTTTTCTATTTTTAGTCCTGTTTCTTTAGCAATGTTTTTTATGAAGTATTTGGAATTAGCCTTATAAAAGGTAGGAAAGTTATCGTAAGCATCTTCTCCAAAAACCTTTTTTAGAAAAATCCTTTTAAAAGAAATAGGCAGCATTTTGCTAATTATTGATGAATAATGGTATTTGTTAGGCGTAACCATGATGATTTTACCACGTGGTTTTAAAACTCGTTTAAGTTCTCGAAATACTTTATAAGGATTTTTTAGATGTTCGCAGACACTACGAGAAAAACACAAGTCTATTGAATTGTCTTTGAAAGGCAAGTTTTCTAGGTTTCCAGTAATTGCTTTTACTTTATTATTAGGAATTGAAAAATCCTTTGTTAAATCTATCCCGATGGGCAATTTTACAAGATGAGAGTATTTTGATAATACCGCAGCATCAAAGCCACATCCAGCATCTAATATTACACTTTCTGAGTTCATATTATTTAGAATTTCTGCTTCCAGTAATTTATCACGAGAAGGGACATTGCTATAAATTTTTTTAATTAAAAAATAGCATTGTTTTTTAACTAACATAATTTTTTAACCTATCAATTTCGTTTTTGTAACTTACTCCTTAATATTCTTTTTCCTGCAATCAATTTAGTTACCCTCTTTATTTTCCTTAGTAATTCTCTTATAAAAAGTCATTTAAGAAATAAAAGTTTATTTATTCCTTATATTTTTATATTTTGAGGAAATGAGATTTTCTATAAGCCTGACTTCCATATCCCCACGTTCCTCCCAACTTTGAAGTTTCTTTAGAGCAATTCTTCTGGCATTTTCACCCATTTGTTTCCTTTTAGACTCATTTTTTATTAAATCCAACAAAACCTCAGGCAGTTCTTTATAGACGTAGCATCATATACCTCTCTTTTTAGCCACTTTTGTGTTGAAAACTTACTTAGTGTGGTCTAAAAGCCTTCCTAGGACCATAGAGAAGATAACTGAGCTTACATCAAACTCAAATTTTCTCTGCTTTGCATATTCATTTATAATCCTTTTAAGCCCTGTCTTTTGCCAAAGGGCTTGGGACTGACACTCTTGCGCCGATTTTGCCCATTTTTTTCTGAGTTCAGACTGGGAAGTCAGCAAAAAAGTGTCAAATTTCATCATTTGTTAAATGAATAGAGAATATTGTATGTAGACCAAAATTTTCTAAATTAAATTCTTCTAATAATTTTTTGTTAAAGAGGTCATATTCGACGATTCTTGTTGGTAAATTTCTCCAATCTTTTAGTCCCAATTTTCCCTTCAGCCAGTTTATATGTTCTTGAAATGGTGTTGGACGAAGACGGCTAAAACCTACCCATATTTTGTTTTGGTCAATTATGCTAATTCCTCTGCACCAGCCTAAAGCAATTTTTGACTTTGTGATTTCATTAAGATCATAAATTTCTTCTACTTTTAATGTTTGAGCGTTAACTATTACAATATATCCATTTACTGTAGTAAAATAAATAAAATCCCCTTTTACTATGCCATCATGTGGGTGTCCAATTTTTATATTAATTTTTTTTGAAAAATCTTTAAGACAAATAGCGTCTTTTTGTTCAAATCGCGTTATCCATAATTGGTCTTTCAGATAAAAAGCATAATTTGGATGCGATTTGTGTGGCTTTGTAGTAGGCATTTTTCTGTAATCCACATTTTTATTAAAACGCCTCCATATATTTTCGCCTATAACACTCCACTCATTAATAATTTTACCTTTAAGATTCATTTCTAATACCATATCAAGACCTGTATTAACTACAATAATATTACCTTTAGGTGAGAGAGCAACATGATGAATGTCATTAAAGACAGGAAGGGAAATATATCCAATTTTTGTAAATTTTGGAAGAGAAAAAATAATAACTTCTGTAGGTGTACAAATATATAATTTATCTTTTTTTAAAGTCCCAGCTCTAAATGCAATTGATGGATTTTTATTTGGACAAACTTCGGGAGGACTTACATACTCAAAACATTTTATAATTTTGATGTTATTTTGATTAATATCTAAATGTAGAATTAAAGCACATTTATATCTCTGCCATTCTTCCAATTTGTTTGCATCTTTTCGCTCCTTACCTCCTGTTACAAGTAACATCATTTTTATCCACCTCCTCGGATAGTACCGTTATACTCTGTAATGACCCCCTCCAGGATGGACATATTTTAGCCCATTTTAAGGTAGATGTCATTAAGCAGCCTCCTGACAATAATTTTGATAAAACTTCTGCTCAAATTCAAGTGGGCTTAAATAACCCAAAGCCGAATGCACATATTCACGGTTATACCTTTCAATCCAATCTCTTATTACTTCTTTTGCTTCTGTTAAGCTTGTAAACTCATGCAGCCAAATAACTTCTTCCTTTATCGTCCGCATCATCCGCTCTGTATCTGCATTTCCTTTAGGATTGTCATAAGAAGTAAATATCTGCTCAATCCCTAAATTAACCATTTCTCGCATAAATGCCCTTGAGGTTGGTTGAGAACCGTTGTCACTAATAAGCCTTAATCCTTTTCCTCTTACCCCTTCAGGAAACTTATTGTTTAATCCCATCTCTAACGCCCTAAGCCAATCTTCTGTTCTGCTCCTTAAAGAAATATCAAAGCCTACTATCTCTTTTGTAAACCAATCAAGCACTATTACCAGATAAGCCCAACCCAAGCCTTCAATCATGAATTTCGTCATATCTATTCCCCAAAACTGCAATGGTCTCTCTGCCTTGGGCTTGCTTCTTGTAGGCCTTCTCTTGGCCTTGTATATCTTGCGCTCTACTAAAAGTCCATTTTCTTTCATTAACTTATAAATCCGCTTCTGATTTACTTTAATACCTTCCCTATACCTTAACCAGGCCCTAACACGTCTATAGCCCCAAAAGGGATGTTCTCCTTTTATGGCCTTAATCCTTTGAACAAGCATCCTGTTAGTCTGATCAAATTTACCCACTTTGGTTTTGTTAATCTGCTTACCTTCTCCTTTTTGCCCTGACTTTTTAGATAACACATCATAGTATCTGCTCCGACTAATTCCTAAACTAAAACAGGCGTCTTTGATCGTAAGGCCTCCTTTTACTAGTTCCTTCACTGCTCCTACCTTATCCCGAATAACTCCTCGGTTTTTTTTAATACCTCAATCTGAACAGTCTGTTTGCCTATAATCCTCTGAAGCCTTTTAATTTCTGCCTTGAGCATGGCTTCCTTTTTAGATGGAACACCATAAGCTAGGGCATTTTTGCCAGCTTCTAAAAACCTATCACGCCATTTGTAATACTGAGACTGAGAAATTTGATGCTCTCTACAGATTTCAGCAATAGATTGCTCTCCTTTGAGTCCTGCCAATACAATGGCCATTTTTTCTTCTTCTGAAAGATACCTTCTTTTCATCTTTTCCCTCCTCTAGGAGAGTAATCTAATTATACCTCTCTCTACCTTCGGGCCTTTGTCCTGCTCCCTTAAGGGAGCAGGACAAAGGCATAAGCCACGCTTCTGGCAAGTCCTCCTATTTGTTCTCTTGTGCGTCTGAGCCCAATGCCCAATTTTCTTATTTCTACTTCAGTTCTTTTTTGTGCCTCTGCCAGTTCTCCTATGGTCTTCCATACTTTTTGAAAATTTTCCTCTGTGGTTTTTGCAAATTCTAAAAATTCCTTTTTTGTTATAGATACTTCCCTTTGCCTCTCAACTTCTTCCAAAAGGGCAATTAGGGCTCCTCTGAGAGGAGGTTCTACTGCCTCTAACCTTTTTATCAAATTCACACTAAATGGCATTTTAAAACCTCTCTAACTTGAGACTAACAAAAAATAATTAAATATGCAATAGGATATAACCAGGCTGTTGAAAAAGTCATTTTTTCTCAGACCTGTTCATGGGCTAACAAGAGCAAAATATTATCCGCAGGCTTGCCTGAAGCAAACAAGATTGTTTTTGAAAAATAATAAACCTAAACCATTTGATGGCATAATTAGAGAAATTTGCCATCCCCTGAATAGTCTCTCTGGCCTCTTTGTTACCTCTATGAAGTAGTTTCACCATCTTTTTAATGTTTTGGACTGTAGCTGTGAGTAAAAATTGCTCCTCTGCATGCCATAATTGCCTGAATTTAGCTACACGAAGTCCCATATACTCCTTAGCTTCACCAAATATAACCTTTGTATTGGTTGTTTCAGCTTTTAGGTAATAGTGATACCTCAAGGTTAACTTTCACCAACCTATTTATAGCTTTTTAAAAAGTAGAGGTTGAAAGGAATAAAATATTTTTCTTTCTCACCAACCTTCGATTTTTCAGGAGCACGCGGCGAAGCACTGTCAAAGCCGTAAGCCCAAAGGGTGCGGAAACGGAGCAGCTTTGACAGCAAGCGAAGCGGCGTGCTAAACTAGGGAACAGGTTGGGTAAAGGTAATATACATCTGCTTTTTTCAACAAGCTGTTATATTTTAAATCCCAAAAAGACACCTAATTTGGCCAAGGTCTTGGGGCAAAGGTCTAAAACCGATAAAATTGATGCCAGAACTATTTATTGCTTTAAGGACTTAATCAGTAAAGAGCAAATAAAAGTGCCCCAGATAGATGAGACACTTGAGAAGATTTATGCCTATTTTAGCGGATCTTCCGCTCTCCCAAACATGTATTCTATTGGAAAATGCGTAAGTTAACTCTATTTTAATCTCAATTTTGTTGCCACTACGTTTTTTACTGTTAGGTCTTGACAAAAAGTCAAATTTGGTTTAATGTATTCTCACTATGTATGTGGACCTCTGCAAATACAAAAGAGGAAATAAAACCTATAAAAGGGTGCTATTGAGAGAGGGCTATAGAGAAGGTGGAAAGGTAAAACATCGCACACTTGCTAATCTTTCCCATTGTAGTGATGAAGAGATTGAGGCCATTCGGATTGCCCTTAAGATGAAGAAAAACTTGGTTGAGCTTAAAAACCTGGCCAAAGGGAGTTATTGTTGTGGTAAGCATGTAGGGCCTGTGGCAGTGCTTTATCAAATAGCCAATCATTTAGGCATCACCGTAAAGGAAGGCATAAGCCGATTGGCCAAGATAACGAGCAATGTGATAGCCGTTGGAGAGAAGAGGCTTGTTACCGTTCCAAGACCCGACAAGGCCTGTAAGGAATTACTTAAACGAGTCAATGTAAGCCTGCCAGAGGTATTACCCTATCGGGAGACACATGTTGCCACGAGAAAGAAACTGAATAGTTTCAGGAAAAGAAAGTAATGTTCGACAGATACAATCAAAATGGAACTAGCTCTTATGTGGAAGATTCGTTTTAGTAGCTATAAATTTCTCATCAAACAAAGGGTGGCCCTAAGTAATCACCTTGATGCTTTAGAAAGAAATCCCTTTGCTCCCAGGGATTTAATGAAAAGGATGCAAGAAAGATATTTAGAACTAAGAGCAGAAAAAAAAGACTTATGGAAAAGATGGAACAAATCATAGCGGAAGCAGAAGATACTCAAGAAGACCTTTCAAACCTATGCTCAATAAAGGGCATAGGTATAAACAATGCCATTTGTCTATTGATACTATTTAAACGGTATCAAGTAGAAAATAGACAGCAAGTAACGGCACTTTTGGGTTCTGATGTAAAAACGAGGCAATCAGGCACAAGTGTTTATAGTCGGGGACAAATAAGTAAGCAAGGAAACGGAATGATGCGCTCCCTGCTTTATATGGCGGCCTTAAATGCGGTTAGAACAAACTTAAGGATGAAATTTTTTTATAAACGACTGATAAACAGGGGCAAACCCAGGAAAGTAGCTTTAATTGCTGTAGCAAGGAAATTGGCATTTATAGCTTATATTTATTGCTTTTTCACCCTAACTATAGATTGCGAACTTGAGTTAACATCTTATGGTCTAAAACATGGGATAAACTTGACTAGGGGTTCAAACTTGGAAGTCAGCAAAAAAGTGTCAAAGTACAGTATTACCTTAAGATAAAAATTTTTATTTCTGATAAAAATTGTTTAGAAAATAGGATAATGAAAATGGCATAGCTTAACATTCCTATAAGACAACAGAAGGTAAGCTGAAAAAAGTTGCTATAGCTTAATAATAGAGTTTTAAATAACTCCACTATGATTGCCATAAAACATGTGGCTATAACAGGAAATGTTAAGTTTTTAAAGTACTCCAAAAGGCTTATGTTAATTACATTTATTGACCTTTTTGTTGTAATCAAAAAGACCATAGGATAAAGAATTAGCCAGGCATAAGATATACCGTTAAGACCATATTTTGAACCAATCAAAAATCCTAGAGGCATTATTACACTACAAATAGCTGTATTGGAAAGGTCAATATGTGGGTGTCCCGTTGCATAAACTAAACGTGAGTTAAATGTATTAATAGCTCTTAATGCAGCTATGAGACACAAAATCTTAAAAGGTAAAATCATAGGTATCCATTTATTTGAGAGAAGTAGGATAATAACAAGTTCTCCGATGAGGTACATTCCAGTGAAAATGGGAAAAACTATAAAAGCAGTAATTTTTACTATTCTCAGAAAATAGTTTCTTAAGGTTATTTCATCATCTTGAATTTTTGAGAACAAAGGGAACATAATTTGACCAATGAGTGAGATCAGCTTTTCATTGGGTAAAGAAGCTAATTGAAATGCTAAAGAGTAATAACCAAGCAACGTCTTACCTAAAAATTTACCAGCAATAAGATAATCTGAATTTGAATAAAAGTACTGCAATATTCTAGAACCAGTAACATTGTATGCAAAACGTATCATGTTTTTTATAATTTGATGTGAAAAAATTTTTTCAGGATACCAGTCCACAAAAATATATAACAAAATTAATTTTACAAGATCCCCTATAATTAGGCTATAAACAAGGCTCCAAACCCCATAACCAAAAATAGCAAGCAGAAGAGTGGATACGCCTCCACAAAGTCTTGATACAAAATCTACAATAGATCGTTTGTTAAACATGAGTTCTTTTGTTAGCAAACTATAATGAATCTTATAAAGTCCACCGATAACAATGCTTATGGCGGCTACTCTGATAATAGAAGTCAATCTTTTCTCATGAAAAAAAGAGGCAACAAAAGGTGCACAGATAAAGGCGATGAAAAAAAGAGATATATTTATAACAACTATTATCCAAAAACAGCTACTTAATTGTTCTTTACTCAAATCTTTTTTTTGAATAATAGCTGGCCCTAAACCTAATTCATTAAATAGTACTAGAAAAGAAGTTAAAAGGGCAGCCATACCAAAAAGACCATAATCATCAGGAGATAGGATTCTGGCAACAAAGACAGTGATTGCCCAAGATATTAGTTGAATGGCAATATTGCTGCCAAATAGCCAATAACTAGCAGAACGGGCCTTTTTAATAAGATTAGTGTTTTCCTGGATAGGATTAATTTTTGGCATACCTTATTTTTTAAATTTGAGAAATTTAAAACCAACTTTTTTCATCTCTGCATCACCACCAAATACAACTCTTATATTTTTTATCCCTTGTTTCATCCAGAAATGTGCCACACTAGCACTATGACCTTCGTCATTTCAGGCGCAGTAAACAATAAGCATTCTATTTTTAGTGATAGCTTTTAACAGTTTTGGGTTGACTATCTTTAGACAATCTCTAAAATATAATCCTCCGGCTATGGGATGAGTAGATGCTCCACAGCCTATAAAAAATGCCTCACTCCTTCTATATAATAATAAAGCCTCTCTTGTAAGAATCCTTGGCACTTCAGGATATTTAGATTTAAACAGTCTGAGAATTTCGCCAATATCTTATTTTTGCTGAGCCAGGATATAAGTAGTTGGAAAAAACAAATAAATTATTACAATAAAAGTGAGTTTTTTATTCATTGTTCTCTAACCTCCAGCCAAAGATTAAAATTGTACAAGCCAACCACCATAAGAATAAAATAACGCGTCCTATAAAGCGGTCACCACTATGAATAAAAGGAATATCAAATTGGGCTAAAATCCAAAATGCCCCTACGGCCGGGGTTAGAACAGCGATAGCAAACAGAATCCATAATAATTTCTTTGAGAACTTCCATTTTAGATTTACTATAAATAAATCCATTTAAACTGCCCCCAAAAATCTAATATCTTCCTATTATCGTTTCACCATCTATAACTTCTTGATTCTTTTTTACTAAAATTTCTACATTTTCAGGTACTTCTAAGACAACGGTACTTCCAGCCAAGACGCTTCCTAATCGCTGTCCTCTTTTTGCTTTTTGTCCAACTTTAAGATAAACTTGAACCCTATTTGCAAAAAAACTTGTAATCTGGTGAACCTTAACAATGCCAATTTCGGTTTGAAAGGTTGTAATTTTCTGGTATGGAAGCATTTTTTTTAACATATAGTCTCCTATTTTGATATTAGCAGGTAACTTTTTACCTTCTCCTTCAATAGAAACCACTACTCCATCTATAGGCACTCGTTGTACATGTACATCTGTATAACGCATCTCAATAATGACATGTTTGGCCCCATGCCAATTCTTAATGTATGTAATATAGCCATTAGCAGGAGAGACAATGATATTTGGTTCAGTGGGTATATTTCGTTTGGGGGCCCGATTAAACCAAGATAAAAAACGCTCATCTGGTTGATTATTGGTATTTAATTTTATAGCACCTTTTGAACCTCCAGGAAGAAGTGCTCGTACAAACGGGGGTAAGTTTGGAAAATAATAACCCACCACAAATACCGATATAGTTATCATTAAGAAACAAAAAACTTGAAATATCAACAAAACTTTTTTGTTAAGCATTTTCTATTTCCTCCTGCTATTAATATACATTTATCATAGTATAAAGACAATATGTAGCTTCAAAGAAACACCAGGTTTTAACTATTAAAATTCCTCATTTTTATGCTATTTCTCATTATTTATATGGTATTCTCATCCGAAGTGCATTTCATTCTTTAAATTGCCCCAAGCACGGAAACCCAACCTTTCTCATTTCTCCCCAACCGCCATATATAACTCTAATTCTTTTAGCATCTTTACCATAGCCATATTTTTTTAATATTTCTATCCACCTATGTGCCACACGGGCACTTGCTCCCTCATCATTTCAGTTTCAGTATAGGATAATAAGTTGATTTTTAGGAATTACTCTTATTAATCTGCGAGGATCTAACTTATGAACGTACTTTCCATGGAACGCTCCAGGTACAATGCCTCCTTCAACACCGATACGAATAAAGAAAGCGCCATGGCTTTTATATAATGTAAGTGCTTCCCTTGCAGTAATTCTTGGGACATCGGGATATGTTAATTTGAATGGTCTAGGATATAATCTCATAAGCACTTTATTGTAAGGATGAATATAATTTTGCTGAGCCAGGATATAAGTACCTGGGAAAAAGAAATAAATTATTATAATAAAAGTGAGTTTTTTATTCATTGTTCTCTAACCTCAAGCCAAAGATTAAAATTCTACAAGCCAACCATGTAATACAGCCATTAGTGAGTAATGCCTTCATTACTTCGTTTTCTAATAGGACTTCTCTTAATCTAGGTTCTACTTCCTCTAGCTTTTTTAATTAAGGCAACACCCACTAGCATAACTTTATATTAAATGATCTTGCTTTTAAAATCAAGGAAAGACAGCCCTGAACAGTCTGAAGAATCAAAACTAAAACGGATCTTCCGCTCTCCCAAACAGGTATTCTATTGGAAAATGCGTAAGTTATCTCTATTTTAATCTCAATTTTGTTGCCACTATGTTTTTTGCTGTTAGGTCTTGACAAAAAATCAAAGTTGGTTTAATGTATTCTCACTATGTATGTGGACCTCTGCAAATACAAAAGAGGAAATAAAACCTATAAAAGGGTGCTGTTGAGAGAGGGCTATAGAGAAGGTGGAAAGGTAAAACATCGCACACTTGCTAATCTCTCTCATTGTAGTGATGAAGAAATTGAGGCCATTCGGATTGCCCTTAAGGGTAAGAACAGATTGTCTATGGTTTGCTTACCGATGAACAGGGAGAGCCCATAAGTATTGAGGGCTTTTGTGGGAATACAACGAGTCAATGTAACCCTGCCAGAGGTATTACCCTATCGGGAGACACATGTTGCCACGAGAAAGAAGCTGAATAGTCTCAGGAAAAGAAAGTAATGTTCGGCAGATACAATCAAAATGGAACTAGTTCTTATGTGGAAGATTCGCTAAAAATAAGGTAAAAATAGTTAGAGAAGAAGATAAAGCAACATGGGTGTGATTTGAAAAAACTTTTCCCTAACCCTTGATTTTCAATCTTCCATCTATTTCTACCTCCTTCATTACCAATAATAAAACAATTTTTTTCTGTAATGTTTAAATTGGTAATCCAAACAAATTTCTTAGGCGCTTTATTTTTCTTTGTCTCATAACACGATAAAACATTTACTAGATGACCCTCATGGTCAATGTCTTTGATCCATTGGTAATCTTGACATTCTCCATTAGCAATGTCAGCAATTTCTTCGTCAGGTATGCTTTTATAACTTTCTTCAATACTTAAAACATTAAATCCTTTTTCTCTTAAAAATTTGACTGTTAAAGGAGAAATATTTTCATCAACCAGTAGC
>Ga0190361_1000694_pt1 | contig 13193 bp, 8 predicted proteins | sample 48721845_MG_FD_161273 | JGI IMG/M metagenome (GOLD analysis project Ga0190361, IMG submission 161273) | Hydrothermal vent microbial mat bacterial communities from Southern Trench, Guaymas Basin, Mexico - 4872-18-4-5_MG | ecosystem: Environmental > Aquatic > Marine > Hydrothermal vents > Microbial...
GGGGTTGGTGGTGTTATTGGAACTTTTGCAGGAGTGATAATTTTAACCCTTCTCAATAATATATTTAATCTTGCCAGTGTTTCTACCTTTTATCAGTGGTGCATAAAAGGTGCTATAATTATTGGTGCCGTTGCTATTTACAAAGTTCAGGAAAAATAAAGAATCTCAAAAAATATATTCTGTTGATTTATCCCACCAGATAGTATATTCTATTTTCCTGTAAAAAATGGAGGGTTGTAATTTGGATAAAAATTTTTTACCCGGTATAATTGTCCTTTTTTTAGCTATAATTTTCATAACAGTTCTTGTAATTGTAAGTTTTGCAAGGATTAAGAGATTCAACAAGGAATTAAATAAAAGAGATAAAACAGGTTTATAGATAGCATTTAGTATTGGGGTATCTTTCATAGTTGATTAGGTGTTGTAGAAACCAGTTTACAGGATAGTTTGAATGGCTGAAATAAAGTCGGAACTTTCGAGAGAGCTGAATTTATTTCACATAACAATGATGGGTCTTGGTATGATGATTGGGGCAGGTGTGTTTCTTGGAATTGGAAACTCGATCTACATAGCAGGGCCGGGTGGTGCGATTCTTACATTTGCCCTTAATGGATTGATTGCCATGATGACGGCCATGTCGTATGCTGAACTGAGCTCAGCAATCCCCCATGCTGGTGGTGCATATAACTTTGCCCGAATAGGGTTTGGAAAAGGGGCCAGTTTTATGGCTGGCTGGATGGAATGGTTTGCTTCTTCTGTGGCTGGCAGTGTATATGCCCATACATTCTCGATATATACTATGCGATATCTGGAAACTCTGGGATTGATGAGCTGGTTTCCATATTCGGAAGAAATAGGAGTAAAGCTTTTTTCTGTTATTATTGCTGGTTTGTTTATCTATATAAACTACCGTGGTGCCCAGGAAACTGGCAAGTTTGGTGCATTTTTTACAATGGGCCAGACCACATTTCTTGTAATAATTGGGCTTGCTGGTTTCTATGTTGCAATAAAGGACCCAGCAAGGATACAAAACCTCAGGCCTTTCCTTCCATATGGATGGAGGAATCTTCTAATAACCATGGGTTTCACTTATGTGGCTTTTGAGGGATTTGAAGTGATCTCTCAGGCAGGTGATGAAACAATTAATCCAAGAAAGAACCTGCCCAAGGCCATGATTCTTTCCGTTTTTGTGGTTACCCTTACATACGTATCTGTGGCATTTGCAACTCTTGTATCGGTTAAAGAGGGAATGCCCGGGGTGGAAGCTCCCGTGTGGAAGTGGATTGGCAGTTTTAGGGAAAAGGGTTTTGGTGAAGCCGTATCTTTTTTAATGCCGTTTGGCAATGTGCTTCTGACCATTGCGGTCATTTTTGCCTCTACTTCTGCATTGAATGCAACAATATATTCTGCTTCCCGGGTTTCCTATGCTCTTGGTAGAGACAATATGTTGCCTGGATTTTTTTCCAGAATATCGCGAAAAACTAAGACTCCATATGTTGCATTAATATTCACATCATTTATAATTCTTTTTATAGCGGTTCTCCTTCCAACAATCCACGTAGCCTCTTCTGCCAGTATAATGTTTCTGTTCCTATTTTTTCTTGCAAACCTTTCGGCCATCAGGGTCAGGTGGAGAATGGGAGATGAATTGATATATGGGTACAAAATGCCCCTCTTTCCACTTTTTCCAATTATGGCTGTACTCATTCAAATTGTACTATCAGTATGGCTTGTCCACATGAGTGTAATTGCCTGGATTGTTGCTGTGGTGTGGATTTCTATAGGGTTTACAGTATACAACACTTTTTCCAGAACAAGGGCAAAATTATCGCCCCATGACATTCAAATCCTGGAGGAGGAGAAGGTTTCTCCTGAAGAGGATGAAAGATACAGGATAATGGTTGCCGTTTCTAATCCCGAGAATAGTATTCGGCTTGTAAGATCCGTTTATAAACTCTGCGGTGCAAAGGAGGCAAATATAGAGCTGATCCACATGGTTGAGGTACCCGATCAGGTTCCCCTTTCAGATGCACATCTGTATATGCTTAAGGGTAAAGAGGCTATAGTTGAAGCTATGCTTTACCTTGCCCCGACATTTTCACTGACCACCACAGTCAGATACTGCAGGAACGTTTCAAGGGGTATTATAACTGCTACGAGAGAGAAAAAAGTTGACCTTCTCGTTATGGGTTTTCCACAGAAATCTACTATGGCGGAGTTCAGGTTTGGAAAAAATGTGGATCAGGTAATAGATAAGGCGCCATGCCATGTTATTTTGTTAAAAGGGGAAACGGATAAGAGGGCAAAAAAAATACTTGTACCAATTTCTGGCGGTCCAAATTCAACACTTGCCCTAGAGGTGGCGATAATCCTGGTTGAAGATGGCGGAACAGTAGTACCATTTTACGTTGCCGGTGTTAAAAGTACCTTTGATATGGCTGGTTTCTTAAGGTCCTCTCTGGAAAAAATTGGCCTAAATAAAAATGTAGATATAGAATCAAAAATAGTCCTTGGAGACGATGTAGCAGAAGGTATTTGCAGGGAGGGATTGAGTTACGATCTTGTTGTGATGGGAGTGTCACCCGGGATTGGTTTTACCAGAGGAAAATCCATCAAGGTTCCCGAACTTGTTGCCAGACGTAGTACTTTTCCCGTTATATTTGTTAAAGAAACATCCGGTGTCAGGTCTCTTGTAAGAAAAGTTCTTTAGGAGCAAGAAATTGGTTTCAAGAAATAATGTGCGCCTGGTTTTAAATGTGCTTCAACAATATAGAAAAGCTTCGAGAATTGAGATATCTAAATACTCAGGTTTGAGCCCGGCAACGGTAACAAACGTGATACAGGAGCTGGAAAATCTTGGGCTTGTAAGAGAGGCGGGAAAAACGGAGCTCCCTATGGGAAGGAAACCCATCCTGATAGAGCTTAATCCCGATATTCAGTATCTGGTGGGCTTGGACGTTGGAATCGGAAAGATAATAGGGGTTGTCATTAATCTTCATTCTGATATAATCAAGTCTATCAGAGAGGAGTTTAATGTAAACAGTGATGATTTTGATTTGGTTCATGAGATGGAAAAGGTGTATTTGAAGCTCATCGAGGGCCTACCCCAGGAGATTATCAATAAAATACCCGGTGTCGGGGTAAGTGTTCCAGGCCTTGTGCATCTGGAAAAAGGTGTTCTGGTTTTTGCTCCAAATCTGCCAAACTGTAATAATGTTCCTCTTGCCGATAAGCTTTCACAGTTAATAGGAAAACCTGTGTATATAGAAAATGAGGCGAGGGCCATGGCTCTTGCAGAGGCAAGGTATGGGGCTGCAAGGGGATATAAAAATGTCTTCTGTATAAGACTCGGTTATGGAATAGGGGGTGGGATAATAATAAATGGAGAATTGTACAGGGGAAGCAGTTATACTGCCGGAGAAGTGGGTCATATGACGATACTTCCCTCCGGTCCACTTTGCCACTGCGGCAACAGGGGCTGTCTTGAGGTGTTTGCAGGTGGAGGTGCTATAGCCTCTACCGCTTTAAGGGTTCTGAGCTCTGGTAGTAATTCATTAATCAGAGAGATTGCAGAGGATGATTCTTCCAGTATAACCGCCAGGGTTGTTTCAGAAGCAGCCAAAAGAGGCGATGAGATAGCCCTGAAAATCGTAAAGGATTTTGCAAATTATATAGGAATTGGTATTGCCAGTGTTGTTAATATATTAAATCCAGAGGTGATTATTGTTGGTGGTGGAGTTGCAAATACAGGAGAATTGCTATTCAGAGAGATAAAAAATAACGTGAAAAAGAGAGCATTTACAACAATGATGAGATTCCCCGAGATTCTGCCATCAATGCTGGGAGAACAGGCGAGTAGCATAGGGGTTGCTGCCTATGTATTTGAAGAAATTATAAGAAATCACCCTGAGTATTTTAAAGTCTCAAAAAAGTAGTGAGTGTAATTCAAGAAAATCTGATTTTGATTATTGCTCTTAACTGACCTTTGTTTCAGGGGTATTTACCTGCCGTTCTATACGAGAGGAGAATCATCTTTCCCAATCATTATTAACTGATCTTTGCTCCGGGAGGTAATTCCCTGTCCAGGGTTAATATTGAAAGTTTATCTCCCCATGTTGCAGCAAGAAGCATGCCATTTGATTCAACTCCCATCAGTTTTACAGGTTTCAGGTTGGTCACAACCACGATTAGCCTGCCTTTCAGTTCTTCAGGTTGGTAGTATTCAGCAATGCCGGCTACTATCTGCCTTTTTTCGTCTCCCAGATCAACTATAATTCTGAATAGCTTATTAGAACCCTCAATTGGACTCGCTTCTATAATTTTGCCAACCTTGAGCTCAAGCTTGTTAAAATCTTCTATGCCGATTTTTTGACCAGACTTTTTATCTTCTTCAGCCATTTTTTTCTCCAATTTAATTTTGTTATCTTCCATGATTCTGGGGAAAAGACTTTCTACAGGCTTTATACTTGTCCCGTGCTTTAATTGGCCCCACCTGAATATATCCTTTTCCTTATTCGGTTCATCCTTGATGAGGTTGAGGATGGAAAGGGAGAAAACCGAAAGAGCTTTTTCAGCTTTATCCAGAATAATAGGAGCAAGATAAATTGTTGCTATTCTAAAAGCTTCGCAACCTACGTAGAGTATGGTTCCAAGTTCCTCTTCTTTTCCCTCTTTATGGAGATTCCAGGGAGCGCTCTGTTCTATATATCTGTTTATAGAGCGTATGAGGTTAAGAATTGACTCAAGAGCACTATTCAGTTCAAGTTTCTCAATGTAACTTTTTATCTTTTCGTATAGCTCCTGGGACATTTCTTTTATTTCTCTACTCTTTCGATCAAGTTCTCCACACCTCGGTATTCGACCATTGAAGTATTTCTGTACCATTTTCTGCAATCTGCTCAGCAGATTTCCATAGTCATTTGCCAGGTCATGGTTAATTGTGTTAACCATCATCTCTTCGCTAAAACTTGCATCCTGGCCGAGTACCATATTTTTGATCAATACATACCTGAATGATTCATGTCCGTATTTGTCAACCAGATCGATTGGTCTTACCACATTGCCGAGTGATTTGCTCATCTTCTCGTCCTGGATGAGCCACCATCCATGGGCAAATATTGTTTTTGGGAGTTCAAAACCTGCGGATTTAAGCATTATTGGCCAGTAAACGGCATGTGTGGTTATTATGTCTTTTCCTACAAGATGAACATCGCAGGGCCACCACTTTTGAAAAGATTCGTTGTCCCTGTAAACACCTATATTCGATATATAATTTATCAGTGCATCAAACCATACATAAGTGACGAAGTTTTTATCAAATGGAATTTCAATGCCCCAGTCCAGCCTCGATTTTGGTCTGGAAATACAGAGATCGTTCAATGGATTTTTCAAAAATCCCAGAATCTCATTTTTTCTGGTTTCGGGTTTAATGAATTCTGGGTGTTCTTTTATGTATTCTACCAGCCAATCCCTGTATTTGGATAGTTTGAAAAAGTAGTTTTGTTCCTCAATCGTGATAACTTCCCTTCCACATGATGGACATTTCCCATCTATCAGGTCTTTTTCTGTCCAGAACCTTTCTTCAGGAATACAGTATTTTCCCTCATATGTATCGAAATATATGTCACCCCTTTCGTAGAGATATGTTAACAGGTTTTGAACCACAAAGACATGCCTTTTTTCTGTTGTTCTTATAAATCTTGTATAGCTTATACCAAGCTTTTTCCACATTTCCACAAATCGGAGAACCATTTCATCACAGTGTTGTTTTGGAGGTACCCCCCTTTTCCTTGCGGCTTCCTGAACTTTAAGGCCATGTTCATCTGTACCTGTTGAAAAAAATACCTCGTCACCAAATAGCCTGTGGTATCTCGAAAATACATCCGCTACAATGGTGGAATAGGCATGTCCTATATGGGGTTCATCGTTAACGTAATAAATTGGAGTGGTAATATAAAACTTACCCACTATTTTCCCTCCGTTTTCTACTTTTCAACTTCACATCATAATATTTTTATTGGTTAAGTTTGTCAAGGTATAAAAATTACCATCGAGAATAGGTGTACCCGGATTGTGGGCTTTAAAATTTTTCTTGGCCATTTCTGTGTTGATATTCGCGTAGCAATAAATGCAACCACCCGGACATGTATTATATGCACCAATATCGATACTTTTTATGCATTTACATGAGGACCTCTGGCCACGATCTTTTTCAGAAGAGATTTTTTTGTGCGTTATGCGTTTTAATAGTTTGTCATCAATACACTTTCCGGTTAGGTGCGAGGCCGGTGTTCCGGAAAGATCTTCTGCGCATGTTTGCAGTTTTATTCCATATTTCGAGGCGATCCTGGATAAATTCAGAGCAATTTCAGCCTTTTGAGTTACCGAAGGCAGAGAAATATTGAGTGGTGTGAGATTTTTTTCGAGTTTTTTATAAAGGGTTAAAAAACCCAGAATACATCTCTCTGTATAGCCTTCGAGTTCACTCGCTATATTTTCAAAACTCTCGGAATGCTTTTGCACATTAAAGGTACTGAATAGAATAAGGGGGTCGTATCTCCATATAAGTTTTTCTTTTCCGATTTTTTCAGAGAGGTATTTAAACATTTTAATGATTTGAGTTTTTTCTGGGATATTTTTTTCAATAGTTCTATTGTAGGGAGTAATTGTGAAGAGTATGTAAAATGGGATATTGTATTCAAGAAACGTGTGGAGATTTTCCACCATCTGAGCGGGATATTTGGTCCAGAAAACGATGCAATCAATTTTTCCAGGTGAAAGATCAACCATGTGAATCTGTTTTTTGAAGTAGGGATTTCTAACGTAGAGATACCCCTCTTCAAGTCTTTTCAAAAACCATAAAAAGTAATAACCCGGAATATCGGTTCGCCTGCTTGCACTGATAATCATATTAATAGGCCTTCATGAATTATCAAGATTGTGTGATAAAGATATCAATTCATAAGATAATTCAAACTGACTATTCATAAAAATACATTGTAATTCACCTTTTAATGGAATCAAACCATTGCCGATAATCATTAAGACGAGGGAGGTTCATCGAAACATGAGAAATGTACTTATTTACGGTGCCGGAGAGGCCGGGAGAGAGGTGCTAAGAGAAATAAAAGCCCATCCTGAAGAGGGGATAAAAGTACTGGGTTTTATAGACGATGATGATGAGAAGAAAAATAGGATATATGAGGGTGTAAGAGTTCTTGGAGGCCGAGGTATTTTGAGGGATGCCATATCAACTTTAAAAGTAAGCGAAATAATTATTGCGATGCCCTCAATAGAAAAAGAGTGTCTGAGAGATATTGTCAGGGTGTGTAAGGCAGAGAGGATTAAACTACTTATCGTTCCATCAACAATGGATATTATTGAGGGGAGTGTGAGATTTGATCAGATAAAAAATCTTGATCTCGCAGACCTTCTCGATCGTGAAGAGGTGAAGGTGAATACAGAGGAAATCCGGGAGTATATTTCGGGGAAAAGGGTTCTTGTCACAGGTGCGAGTGGATCAATTGGAAGTGTGCTGGTGAAAAAGATAATTGATTATAACCCGGAAGCTATTATAGCACTTGATTTTAATGAAAGTGGAATTTTTGGGCTTTACAGGGAGATAGAAAAGAAAAGAAAGAACACAAAAGTTGTTTTTTCTGTTACTGATATAAAAGATTATCGTATTTTAAAAGAAGTTTTTATAAATCAAAAACCTCAAATTGTCTTTCATGCTGCAGCGTATAAACACGTTCCTATAATGGAAAATCATATTAAGATCGCTTTTATAAATAATGTATTAGGGACATACAATCTTTTGAGATTGTCACTTGAAAATAAAGTACAGAGATTTGTGGGAATATCTACTGATAAAGCAGTTAATCCAGTTTCAGTTATGGGAAAAACAAAGAGGATCTGTGAACTGCTTATTTCTGCCTATGCGAAATTAGGTCTTTCGGCAAGAAGTGTTCGTTTTGGGAATGTCCTGGGGTCAAACGGGAGTGTGCTTAATATTTTTAAAGAGCAAATTCAAAGAGGTGAGAACCTTACAGTTACATCTCCTGAAATGGAGCGTTTTTTCATGACGATAGATGAGGCAACAGAGCTCTGTCTCCAGGCTGGGTGTGGAAAGGGCAATGGTGATATTTTCATACTTCAGATGGGGGATCCAATCAGGATAGTGGATCTTGCTTACAATGTAATTATACTCTCCGGTTTAACTCCTGGAGTTGATGTAAAAATAGATTATACCGGAATCAGAGATGGCGAAAAACTGAAAGAGGAGCTGTTTCATAAAACAGCCGATGTGATAAAATCCGAATACAATGGTATTTACCTTGAGAGAATAAATGTACAGGAAGATTACATTCTCCGATTCATCAAGAGACTTCAGAAAGAAGTTTATATTCTCTCTGATATTGAGGTATTGAGAGAGATGGAAGAGATCATTAAAATCCATTCAGGGGCATTCCTCGAGACCACCGTTTAAGTGGAAATATTTTTGACAAAATCCTCAAAAAATATTGACAAATCAATTTCAGATATTAGTCTTATATACAGAAATAATATTACCTGAAAGAGGCTCCAATGTACTTCACAGATGATTATGAGATAGATGGAGATGAGGAACTAGATGATTTTGTTGAAGACGAGGAAGAAGAAAGCTATATAAACAGGACATTCGTCTGTGAGGATTGTGACTTCCGGTGGACCGAGAAAATTTACCCTGAGAGGAATGATTATCCTGATTATGATAACGAAATGGGGCCCCAGCCAATCTGTCCGATGTGTGGCTCAATGAATGTTTCGTTTTATTAAATCTGTCTCTTATCTACTTATTTGCCCTTTGTTTCTCTTTTTTTAACCTCCATTTCTATATTTTAAACCGAATCGCATACTAGTGAGAAATGGTAAAACATGTATTAAATGTCAAATCATGATAAAATTGTTATTTTAAATATGAGGATTTAGAATAAAACTCACATTATCTTTAGAGAAAAATTAGGCCGAGAAAATGATGAAAAAGTACTATATAGAAACGTATGGATGTGAGATGAATAAATCTGATTCCCTGGATATTGCCCGCTCTTTTGATAGGCGAGGGTATGTGCAGGTTTTTGATCCTGCTGAAGCAGATGTGGTGGTTATAAATACCTGTGCTGTTAGGGAGCACGCTGAAAATCGTATATATGGGAGGCTCGGGTATTATAGAAATCTGGTTAAGAGAAAAAAAGAAAATGCAGAAACACCACCTGTGATAGTTCTTGCCGGGTGTCTGGCTCAAAAGAGAGGGAGAGGAATTGTTGATAACTTCCCGGAGGTTAGTGTTGTTGCTGGGACTTATTATTTCTGTGAGATTCCGCATCTGGTTGAGGAGGCCTGTGAAAAGGTAGAGCCTGTAATTAGAATTGATTTTTCAAGGGAAAAATTATTGGATAAAAGTGGTGAATCTTTGATAAATAGGGAGGCTGAGAACTTCAGTGTCTGGGTACCCATAATAAGGGGTTGTAGCAACTTCTGCTCTTATTGTATTGTTCCATACCTGAGAGGACCAGAGATTAGCAGACCAAGTGGGGAGATTATAGAGGAAATTAAAAGATTGGCCGAAAGGGGTGTTGTAGAAGTCAAGTTGCTAGGACAGAATGTTAATGCTTATGGAAAGGATAGCGGAGATATTTCTTTTGCTGAATTACTGACGAGGATAAATGAGATAGATGGAATTGAATGGATAAGGTTTTTGACTTCTCACCCAAAGGATTTTGCAGAAGAATCGATAAAGAGGATTGCCTCTCTTGATAAGGTATGCAGGCATATACATCTTCCCCTCCAGAGCGGGTCAAATAGAATACTCAAGCTAATGAACAGGAAATATACGGTAGAAAGGTATCTGGAACTTGTGGATTTTATAAGGGATAGTATACCTGAGTGTTCAATAACAACGGATATTATAGTGGGTTTTCCGGGTGAAGAAGAGGTTGATTTTGAGGAAACACTTAAAATAATTCATGAGGTGAAATTTGATGATGCATTTACATACAGGTATTCTGAAAGGCCATTTACAAAAGCTGCCTCAATTAAGGAAAAGGTAGATCCTTCGGTTGCTGCCAGGAGATTGGAGGTATTAATAGAGGAGCAGAGGAAAATAAGCCATGAAAAGAACGTTGAGGAGATAGGTAAAAGGGGAAAAGCCCTTGTTGAGAGAACAAGTAAGAAAAATAAAAATGAGTATCTCTGTAAAATGGAAGATGGAAGAATGGTGATTGTACCAACGGATAAAAATCCCGGTGAGTTCATAGAAGTAAAGGTAACCGGTATTGTGGGTAATACGCTGGTTGGAGAAGAAATTGGTCTTAAAATAGAGAACGAGGTTCATTGCAGAACCTCTTGAATTGGAGCTTTATTTGAGAAAGAAGGTGCGTATACGATCATCAATACTATTAAAAAAAGCAGGAACATGTGCTTTAATAACTCTGTTTGCTTTGACGTTTCTATTTGAGAGTTTTTATTTAGGATATGCCCAGAATAGCACCTCTGAAACAAACTTTGATATCATTGTAAATAGTAAAAGCGGTAAAGTACCCGTTTCGCCACTGATTCCTGCCGAAATTATGGATGTCTACTTTCCTGAAGGTAAAAACTACGTTGTACCAGAAGATTCCAGAATAGCAAGATATGTGAAAAAGGCAAAAGAATATGAAAGTGAGAATAATCACGGTGCAGCTGCGAGATATTATATTACTGCATATAAAAGGATTAAAAACTCCGCTATGGCACCATTTCTCATGTTTAAATATGCATCACTTCAATCTAATATCAGAATATCTATCAATGCGCTTAAAAGTCTAATAGATGAATACCCTGATTTTTCTCTTATAAATGGTGCCAGATTTTACCTTGCCGAAAAGCTTTACCTTACGAGGAATTATAACGAAGCGGGTATTTATTTAAGGGATATAATTGAAGATGAAAAGAAAGGCGGAAGTATTTTTACACCGTTTGCCCTGAGATTTTTGGGCATATTGAGTGTAAAGGATAAGAAATGGGGCAAAGCTGAGGAATATTTTAAAGAATCCATAATACTTATTCTGGAAAGTAGAACTCCAGAATACAGGTATTATTTATTAAAGGATTATATTGATCTTTCTCTGTGTTATAGTGCAAAGGGGGAGAGGGATAAAGCAGAAAGGCTCCTTTTAACAGTATATAAAATGTCGGATTTTGAGGATGTAAGGATTGAAGCATTATATAGATTATTCGAGATGTACAAAAACGGTGGCAAAGAAGACTTATCCTCCAAAGTTGCCGGGGTTTTAATCACAGACTATCCGAATTCCTTATATGCAAATCAGTTAAAGAAAGATTACGGTCAGGATCTCAGTGATAAAGGAACAGTAGAATTACTTGACTCCATTTACGATCCTTCCATATTTGAGAAAAGCTTTCTTGAAAAACTTGAGGGTAAGATCGGGATTGAGAACACTGATAAACCGACATCAGAAGATATGGGGAAAGTCGAATCGGGGTTTATGATTCAGCTTGGCTCCTTTAAAAATGAAGAAAATGCGAATAAGTTAGCAGAGAAACTTAAGAGGATGGGTTATAATCCAATTATTGTAACTGCCATTATCAACGGTGAAACAGTGATAAGGGTACGAATTGGATATTTCAGCTCGAGAGGTGAGGCTGAGAGAGAGCTTGCTACCCTTAATAATAAGGGGTACTCAGGTTTTATTATTGGAAAGTAAGCCAGCCCGGCTATTAAACCATATTTTGATACAAATACCTGGATGTAGCGTAGGAGAAAATACTGTAATTATTCAACTCCGGTAAACCCGCATGTTTATATCATAATAAAGGATTTTTTAGAGGGATATTTCTTTGTATGAAGAATAGCAAACTTACCCCGATGATGAAGCAGTATTACAGGTTAAAATCAAAGTACGCTGATTCCATACTTCTCTTCAGGCTTGGTGATTTCTATGAGATGTTCGAAAGTGATGCCAGAGAAGCTTCAGAGATTTTACATATTACACTGACAAAGCGAAATAACGTTCCTATGTGTGGGTTTCCCCATCACGCTGCCCAGAGCTACATATCAAAACTTCTTCGCAATGGTAAGAAGATTGCCATATGCGAGCAACAGGAAGATCCGAAACTTGCAAAGGGTATTGTAAAGAGAGATGTGGTTGAGGTTCTTTCGCCGGGTATAATAGTTGATTCTACCTATCTTCAGGATGAATTGAATAATTCAATCGGGGTACTTCTGTTTGAGTATAAAAAAGCTTATAGGGGTGCTGTGTGCGCAAGTATGGATGTTTCAACAGGAGAGTTTTTTATAAGCAGTATAACCGATCAGGATTTAACGGATGGGATACTCAACGAGATCGAGGAGAATTGTATAAAGGAGGTGTTGTATCCTGAGGAGTATGAAGAAAATGATTGGTTCAAAGATATAGTAGCTGATATTAGAAAGCTTCATGATGGTGTGGTATTTAGAGCTCTTGACAGTATTTATTTTGAACCTTACAGAGCCCGGGAGAATCTTCTGAAGCATTATTCTGTGGTGACTCTTGATGTTCTCGAACTTAAGGGTGAGACAGAGATATGTGCAGCTGGTGCTCTGCTGGGTTATGTTAAGGAAAACCTCAAAAAACAGTTAGTCCATATAGGCTGGATAAGGAGAAGAGACAGAAGCAAATCCATGTTAATAGATTCAGCCACAAAGCTTCATCTTGAATTGGTGGTTAATCAAACCGATGGAGGGAAGAGTAATACGCTGTTTGATATTCTTGATAAAACAAAAACGGGAATGGGTGAAAGACTCCTCAGGAAATATATCAACAATCCTTCTACGGATATTTCTCAAATAAATAAAAGACTTGAAATGGTTGATTTGTTTTATAAAAACCCGGGACTGCTTGAAAAAATCGAAAAATATCTGAGCGGAATTCTTGATATAGAAAGGATTCTTTCAAAGCTTTCTGTAAATAAAGCGAATGCAAGGGATCTGCTTGGGCTCAAAGAATCCCTTAAAAGGTTTGAGCAAATTAGAGGTGTTTTATTGGAGTTTGCTCCATTCAAAATTGAGCTTGATAAAATAAAAGGCTTTGGTGAGATCATCGATACGATAGAAAACGCCTTAGTGGATGAGCCTCCCCATACTGTTAGAGAGGGTGGAATTATAAGGGATGGTG
>Ga0190361_1000695_pt1 | contig 13192 bp, 23 predicted proteins | sample 48721845_MG_FD_161273 | JGI IMG/M metagenome (GOLD analysis project Ga0190361, IMG submission 161273) | Hydrothermal vent microbial mat bacterial communities from Southern Trench, Guaymas Basin, Mexico - 4872-18-4-5_MG | ecosystem: Environmental > Aquatic > Marine > Hydrothermal vents >...
GAACTCCCGTGCATATCGCAGTGCTCAGGAACTGACCCACTCCCGAATGAGTCAACCAATATATAAACCTCTCCAGAACATGCATAGGTGCATCACCACCACCCGAAACGACTTACACTATCTGGTGCATTACCCGACAACCATCCACGTTTTTCCCTACTAATGAACTCTGCATCGCTAGGCAGAACAACTGTGGTCGCAGACAGGTCCATAAACTGCATAAACATTATATAGCTTAAATCCCAACCCATTATTCCTCCCACCAATTAATCTCGAATGCTACATCTCCAGTCGCTCCCGACTTATTGATAATCTCTACCAAAAGTTTACTACCTGGCGGAATCAAAGCCCCCATACCAATATTAGCTTCAGAACCGACAGACTTCTTCCCTCCCGCACCCGTAATTAAGTCCTTAAGAACAGGGTCACCTGTACTAGTAACTGTTGGAGATGCGTAAACCTTCAAACTTGTTGCCGTCACATCAGCCAAAAGCATGTTATGTTTAACTATCGGTAACTGTGTCCCATTATCAGAAACCGTGAAGTCAAAATACACGTTTACGTATGCCCTTCCCGTAGCGTCAGCACTAGTCACTATTATCCATGCATTTCTTTCACCCTCATTAATAACCAAGTAGTAAGCAGAATCGTCATCCGACACACCCTCCGTCCTGTCCTTCACCGTAAAGCTTTTGCCAACCGCCAACATCCTATATTCAATACCGCCCAGAACCTGCCTATCTGTATGGAACAGACGCCTCCTCACACCCTCACCCCCGACCAAGAAATCTTAAGCGTGGTCGGGTTACCTGCAGACCCAGACTTAGCGTAGATATTCACGTAGTCGTATGAACCTGTCAGAACCACCTTATACACATCCCCAGCCGTAAGCACATTCTCAACCACTTCGTCATACTCAATTCCCCCAACAACTGAAGTAATGCGAAGCAAGGCATTACTACTCCCAGTATTCTCAATAAAGACAGAGAGCGGAGTTATCCCAACAGCAAAGATTCTCCTAACTACCCTATATTCGTCAGTAGTAGTAACCGACACAGGACCACCCCTAACCACACCACCAAGTCTTCTAATCCAACCAGGCATCCTATCTCACACCTCAACCATCCAGTAGAGACAGACATTACTAGTGCTAATAAGCGGAACAGAGTCGAAGTTCACGCAGATATTGATTGCATCAACAGCAGGCGCTCCGATGTTGTACATAATTACTCACTTATATTATACTTCAGCATACCATGACAGCTTTACATTATCAGTGCCGCTTGGTGGTGCTGTTGAGAAGTTGAAGTATATGTATGTGTCGTCAGCAGTAGCGTAGCTGAAGTCCTTGGCGTCAGCTGATATGGGGGTAACGATAATCTTACTTGGAGCGGATACTAGACCGTGTTCAACTTTGAACTGAGTGGTAGTGCCATCACCTGAAAATGTAGCGACGCTAGAGCCTTCTGTAGGATATCCGATGTTTTTCGTTACTATAGTGTTGGCTCCAACTTTAGTTATTGGCGTTGTTGAATTTATTATATAATTAAGTTTTATTTCGTTGTGATCTGCGGCAGACTCTTCTGAAATTCCTGTGCCGCAGTTCACAAATATATTATTAAAAGCTTTATTGTATGAGCATGAAACTAATCTTATGCCCGTATCGCATCCTTTGATTACATTATTAACGATAATCACATGCGACGGATATGTTGCAATTACACCATATTTTACATTAACAATAACATTACCTTCAATCACTCCATCTCGAACTGTCGGCTGTCCATCATAACCATGTAAATAAATAGCTTCAATATTCCCTGTTATATCAGTTGCATCTATCACATTATTTGATATTACGAATTTTTCAGTATATAGATCTGCACTAGTCTCTGCGCCAAAAAGTATTGCGTAAACCGTAGTCGGGGGATTCATAACATATTTAAATGTGTTGCCTATTATTTGGTTCATAGCACCGCTAGTGACGAATGCTACGCCATTATTCTTCAAGATAAATTTGTTTTTACCGACAATCCATCTGTTTGAATTTAAAACTCTTATAACATGGTCTTCCGCTTCGATAAAGATATTATTAACTACTTGCACATCTTCGCTTCCATATGTATTATCATATATGTCGAATTTGTTATTTTCAAAAACGTTATTCCTGATGATTATTTTATTGTTTTTAGTTTCTCCCGAGCCAGTATATAATCCTATACCAGCAGTATATGCGTTTTTTATTATATTGTTCTCAATTATTATCCTGGAAGAGCGACGTATCGCTATACAATAGCTTTTTGAATTCTGGTGTTCACGATTTCCGTCGAGCACTAGTCCACTTATCCTTACGTTTTCTTTTTCATAGTATATCTTGAATATTCCAAAGATTAAATTAGCCCCATCCGCCATTTTAAGAACCGTAGAACCGTACTCACCAACTATCTCAACATTGTTCTTCACAGTAATGGAGGTCCCAATCTCATAGGTACCGCCAACTATGTATATGTGATTGCCATTCGCAATTGCAGTCTGTATTACTTCTGCATGGTCTGTGCTCCTAGCTATCACCTCCTTCGTTTTGCCGTCCACCGCAACAGCATCGCCGCCATCCCTATACACTATTACGTCTGCAGGGATAATGCCTACGTTTCTAATCGGTGATGTTCTCCTGCGTAACCATCCTGGCACTCTGCATCACCTCTCCATTAATGTTATGTGTAGTAGTTTATCCTTAGCCCGACCTTCACCTGCCCTTCAGAAGACCCGTCATTACTCTTTAAGTAGATTCTGTGCCTAACGGTCTTGCTTAGAGTGAATGTCGTGACGTCGTTAGCCGATATTGTGCCAGAAGACTCCACGTTCTCAATATCCGCCACAACACTCCTAATCTCGTAATCCACGTCATTACCAGATACTTCCTTAAGATACAGGTAACCATCCCAATCATACAACTTCTTAACAGCAAACAGTGTAGGGTCTATCTCAAGAACCTGCTTCAACTCCCCATCATAATCAACCGTAAACGTCTTCTCAACCATACCGCACTACCACCAAATAACTAACCCCTACCGAATATTTATCTATTTGCACACCAAACCAGAAATAAAACTACCCACTCCAGAATAAGTCAGCCAATAAATAAACCTCTCCAGCACATGCATCGGTGCGTCACCAATCATAACCAGCAGAGCCTTAACTGCCCCCAACCACAACTCCCAATAAAGCCTAACACCAGCAGCGACACCATGCCTCTTAATAAAGCCCTTCTGAGGTCTAAACTCAACCCTCAACCTATCGAACTCCCCCTGGTCATAATTCGTGTAAATCATGATACGGGCATTCCTCGGAAACGCAATTCCCTTCACCTGATACTGAATCTCAGAATAAGAAATAGACTCAAACAAAGCCAAATCCTCATACCTCCTAACAAACCCCTTATCTCCCGGAACATACCTACCACTAAACTTCAGATAACCCTTCACATTATCAAAAAACAACCCCACAGGCTTAGGCAATAGCTCATGGTAGGAAACCCTAGTGCCTTGAGCTTGTCCTTGACTGACTTTCTTTCTTAACTTACCCGTCAGGTTCCTGACTGGTTTAGTTATCAGTTTAGTTAGGTCGTGGACAATTTCATACCATCCTCTAGCCTTCTTACGTCTCTTAACTGTTTCACCCGACCTTAATGTGATGGTTTCCGTATATTCAACCTTCCTAACGATTCCCCGGGATTCTAGGCGTTTAATAACGTCATGAACCCTTCTTCGGTCTAGACCAAGTTCCTTCCATAAAGTACTTAGCTTGAATTTCACTAATCCATTCTCAAACAGGAATGTGAGGATTTGATACTCCCTATCACCCAGCCAGGTGTTTCTGTCCTTGACTGATTCCTTACAGGAACCAGTTTTTAAACAAGATAACTTCTTATCTGTCGGGTTCAACCCACCGCACCGATGATGATTGAATGTCTGAGGAAAATAAAGATTGATTTAATTATTCCTAAATCAGCAAAACGACAGATTTTTAAGCACAGTTAATCAAATACCTGAAAAATGTGTTTACTAGTAATACCAGTTAATACCTTAGTTGAACAAATCACTACCAACTAAATAAACCCCTATAAGTTGAACCCGTTAGACCTAGGTCAAACGGAAACAAAACATATAGGTTGATTAAAACTATCCGTTTTCCCTAACTATAAGCATTCATTCCTGTAATTTACCTTGGAGTTGCTTGTTGAGTATTATCAACTCCCGTAGTAAGAGCATAGATACTGCTAGTTCAACGCTTATGCCTAGTTTTTCGGCTACCTTTTCAGCTATTTTTAGAAGGTTGTCACATTCTATTACAACGACTTCTTCAGTCTTCAATTTCCGCCTTCTCATTCCACAACATCCTTACATGCTGTTTAATAAGGTTTGCTAATGCTTTTTTATCTGAGGCAACATCAATTCCACAGTAAAGCATGAAACCCCTACCATCCTCAGCTTCCACAAAGACTTCTGCTGTTTCACCCATCTGTTTTACATCCTTTATTTTCACCTTCACACTTATCCCCCATTTTATACAATCACAGGAATTATTAAAGCCTTAATTGTTTCTCCTGCCGATGTTGCAGGAGTCAGAGCTATTCCGACAATTCTTCCAACGCTTGTTTCTACGGTTGCATCTGTCATGAATTCGGCTGTCGAAACTGTTATGCTTTTTATGAAGGTTGCCGTTGACTCTGTAACATCCGTTAGGACGGTTGTTGTTCCAGTAGTCACATTCGCAACAATAGTGGTTCCAGAGGATGATGTAATTCCAGTAACCACAGATATAGTGGATGTGGTAACATCCGTTAGGACGGTTGTTGTTCCAGTGGTAACGTTCGCAACAATGGTGGTTCCTGCCTCTGACGTAATTCCAGTAACCACAGCTGTGTGGGTTGCAGAAACATTTGTAACGAAGGTTGAGGTCGTAAGGCTTGGAGTAACTGAGGTATAGCTAGTGTAGATGTCCTCTGCAGATACTGGGGTTGTATCCCAAATAACTATACTTTTTTCATTTCCCTCACCATCCCTAACTATATGATAGTAGTGTTGCTCTGCATTTTCGAGATAGGTTCCATTATCATGTTTCCAGGAAATGTGGCGGTGGGCTGGTATTGATACATCGGTAACTGCCTGTCCAGTATATACACTAACTTCTCCAACAACGAGGTCTTTCGTTAAATCTCTTCTATCAACTGATATGCTCGATAGGACGCTTGTGGTGGATTTGCTAACGTTCTTTACAACATCAGTTGTTGTGAAATCCCTTCTATCAACCGATATGCTCGATAAAACGCTTGTGGTGGATTTAGTTATTCCAGTAACAACCGTTCCAGTAGTTTTAGATATGCTAGATACAGCTGTGGATTTGGTGACCGTAACAGAGTGGGTGTGACCAAGGTATTTTGCAACTCTTCCAGCCGTTACATTAGAAAAGGTGATTCTGTCTCCAGGATTTATGGTTTCGTCAGCCACAACATTTGCAATTCCAAAAACGAGAACATACACTAATTCTCCAGCTGATTTACTACTTAGGGCGACGCCGATTATGTTCGGATATGTTGAAGAAGCTTTATAGACTTTGCCATCGGTGTGAAGCGATAAAACATCTCCAGCACTAATGTCTTCTCCAGTGATAAAAGATTTATGCAAACCATTAATCCTATCTAGGTCTAGGATACGGGCACTACCAAACATTTCAACGCTCATACCATCACCCTAAACTTACTGTTGACTCCTTCTATGGTTGAGATTGACATGGTATATTACCAAATAAAATATGAGAAAACCGCTTATCTAGTTTTGGATAGACCTAGTTGCCTTAATAACCCTGAGAATGGATACGAGTTTCTCAGCCTTCTCCAGAAGAAGGTCTATGAAGACATCGTCAAGCTTAGCGTACCCAAGGAAATCAATAACGTTCTCAATTTTCTTTACCGCAGCCCTTGCACTATATAGTTTAGAAACTCTAGGGTTCTCAGGACCTATGTAGTGTCTGATGCGTTTCCTAGACCCGTCAGGTAACTTAACTATATGCACCGCATACAGATACACTCTATCACCGTGTTTCTTACGTTCTATGGTTGAGTAAGGAAGACCGCATACGGGACAGATTCTGTCACCACCGCCCTTAGGACGCCTACCCAAAATAATCCCCTATAATAGGGGATTAAATAAGAATATAAATTTTATCCCCAAAATTACGGAAATGGTTGCAAAGAACCCGACCATGAACTCTCTAATATCCTTATATGCGTAGTCAGATATATGCCAGTCTTCATCAAGCTCATATATTATAAACCCAACAAATCCTAACACAGGAAAAACAGGCGAAACATATATGGATAGGACTGTCAACACTCCAACCAATACATGGATAAATGAGCCTAAAAGACCTCCCAACCTAATCCTTTTCCTAGTCAACGACCCATCGCCAGAATAATTATTGAAAGAATAATGCCTATGAGTGTAGATGTTGACACTATGACATTAGTTACGCTAAGTTTCTTCACCCAAGCCATATCTGCCTCTAACCTAGCGACCCTCTCCCTAAGCGAGAGGTCGTCATTTGTTCCCGAACCCCCGCTTAAAGAGGTAACCCGCACCGACTCCTGTGATGAGGTATATGAGCTGGTCGTTTTTCGTGTAGAACCCATAAACCACCCCTCCCACTATAATTATTCCTGCAACAATATTAGCTATTGATGTCCTTGTTAACAGATTTGTTAGTACCCCCACCATTACCACCGAATAATTCTCTATAAACACGCTTAATTTTCTTATCCTTACCCCTACTGTGCTTACGTTTCTTATTCATCTTCACATACTCACTAAACCTAGACATGAATACAGGACCCGACTTAGGTCTCTCAAGAACCTTAATCAACTCACCGAAAGATAGGTTTTCCCACTCATAATAGTCACTAGAATTGAAACGGATTATTGCGTCATAAGTAAGGCTCTCGAAAATGAATGCGTGACCATCACCGTCAACATCTATGTAACCATCGGGATACGGTAACGGTTCCTCAAGGGTTGTTTCCACAAGACGCCACTTGCCGTCAAGCTTAGCAATAACCCATCCATGACCACCAAGCAACACATTATGTTGAAACACGTAACCGAACATCACATAGTAAGGAACACCGAGAATCTCAAGCATAGAACCCAGAAGAGTCGCTGAATCCTCACAATCACCATAACCGTGTTCACCACCAAACCTAGAGTTAAGGACGTAGGTCATCAACGTTTCTGAAGCTGTCTGCCAGAAATCATCCTTCAACGTGTAACACGCCTTACCGTCAAAAGCATTCCACGTGTGTTTATCGGTAGGCATATAGAAACGGAACGGATACCTAATTTTCTCGATAACGAACTCAACAGCAGACCTAGGCGATGATATACCTAACGTGTTCATCCACTTCTTTATCCATCCCTGTTTATGTATCACCAGATTACACAGTTTAATGGGTGTGAAACGCTTAGCCTCGCTAGGCGAACTATCCTCAAGCGAGGGAACTGTAGGACATTCCTTCCTAGCCCACATTAAACACACCCATAAATAAAACAGGTATAAAGAAGATAAAGATTAGTGACGATGACGTGGCAAAAAACTACCTAACGTAGTTGAATTCTATGAAATATATTGTGGCACTAGCACTAACAGACCTGAAATGAAGTTCCGTAGGAGTCAAACTGATTGCTAAGCCGACTCCATCAGGTAACTTAAAGTTGGTGTCAACCGCAGTCGTATCCATGATGTTCATATATATGTCATCACCGTTAGGCAGTATAAGAATAATGTCACCAGAGGTTCTGTATGTAATGTCTTTATCTGGAGTCACCTCCCTAGATGTAATGTTCTTGATACTTACCTTGTTTGGTATAGTAATCAGTTTCCTAGGGAAGACTGTTGGTTGTGTAACAATTGTTTCAGGCGGTTGAGGAACCGAAGGAATGGAACCGATTAATGTATTCATTAATCCGATTAATGTGTCTAACTTACCAATCAATGCATTCAACTTACCTATCGTTACCCCAAGCTTTTCATCAATACTAGTGAACTCATCCAGTAAGTTAGACCAGTCGTTACCCATCTAACCACCAAATAAAACATGTGTAGGAAGAAAAATAGGTTTATGGTTTATTTAAGGTCTAACGCACCAGAAACCCTAATAGGTTGCTGGTCGGTCTGCACGTAAATATCGTGAATAACCTTCCTGCCCCCGACCATAGACTCTGTAAGGATAACATTTTCACCTGCAGCAACCTTAACTGTCAGTATTCTGTAGTTACCATCATCAGAGGAGTCACCAGAGAATAACTCAACAACCGCATCCGATGACGAGCCATTATATATTATAAGGTTCTTTAAGTACGCTACCTTACCGCTAGGAAGTGTATATACCTTAACACGTGAACCAGTTGTCGTTACTTCCGTATCAATAATTGTGTCTAGCACCATTCACATCACCTCCCAATACCTCCAAAACCTTGAACAACTACCGCTGCGTATCTAGGCGGTTTCTGAGACACTGGCTTCAACACCAATCTATAGCCACTCATAACCAGCTTAATCCTCTCGTACCTATCACTAGATAGGTTAGTTAATGTCGCATAGAGCGTGTTATCCTCAAGCAAAGCTAGTTCTGCCTGAGGAGAGAAGTTGGGATACCCAGCAATATCGGGTTCTAGGTATGCTATATAGTTCTTCAGAACATACCTCTTATTAGCCGAAGGCAAAGCTAGTTTAACCCTGCCAACACCGTCAACGCCTATCCTGAAATGCAATATCTCCTGCCTATTGACAACGAACTCCTTAACCTCCTGGTCACTAAGTGTTGTTCCAGGAGCCACTAGAAAGTCCTTCTCATACTTAGGTATTGGTTCCAGCCACGTCACCTGAAAGTACTGCCTAGTGAACGGGTTAGTAACTACTGCAACGTATTCATCTATCTTAGCAACAGGCGGAAAGTACACATCTGGATAATACATACCTGAATCCACACCCATCACCTCTATCTGTCGCATGTAAAAATCGTCAAAAGAAGAAATAAGGTTTTTGTTGAAAAAGATGTGTATGTTTAAGCCACAGCAACTACAGAAACTGTTACGCTATCTGCATCCACATCAATATCTGAGCCTGAATGATTGAACAGTGTTAAAGTGATTGTCTTATTATCTGCATCAACACTTATCCCAGCGATGTAGATGTCGCTTGGAAGACCTGAAACCCCTGAAACACCAACATACTGCACGTTCCTAGGAACGTCACCAGCAATCGTGAACGTTACATCAGCAGTGTCACCAGCAGGAACGGTTACAGTCGTTCCAGGACCAGTAACGTCTTCAACCACAACATGCCTCGCTTGAATGCTACCGAACTTAGACCTATCCACCTTACCAATCACAGCCATTTCTATCACCCTCACAGAACGTTACTATATGTGTTATTTAGCCCCTATTGTTCTGCCAGCAGGCTCAATCACGAATCCTACAAACCCAAGTTTCTCAGCAGTGTTACTTCCCTTAGCAACCGCAGTAATCTCAATTGTTGAACCGGGCTGGAACGTTACTGGTTTCTCTATAATTACTCCAGGATTGTCATACATGTACATATCCTCGATATATACATCTTCAGTGGTTCTAGCTGGAGTACCGAACTTAACCTCATTCACCTGCGGATTAGTTGACAGGTTATAGATACCGAATATCACAATCAGTGTCTTGTTGTCTAGTTCCTCAGTAACTATCGAGTTGTTGCCTGAGGATACGTTAAAAGTCCACTCATTACCGCTTACACCTAGGTCACTTGGTTTCAGAGGTCTAATCACTAGGTCGGTGGCGTCTATTAAGGTTTTGGCAAGTTTGAATGCATCGTCCTTAGCCTTCAGTAACCTGCTGACGTATTCTCTCTTATCTAACATTCCGAGGGGTATGACTAGCCCCATTTTGTTATCACCAATAAACTTCCTGAGAATAATGCTTATATATTAATCTAACACAGAAAGCATGAAGGTGACTAAAGTGACTGCTCGGAATGAAAGAATAGTAATCTACGCATCGAAAAACACTAAGAAGGAATGGATGAGAACGATAATAGATACGGAATCAAGAAATAGTGAAGAGGCAATAATTAAACTGATAACACTATATAGGTTATCAACCAAATACTTCGGAATAAATGACGTGGACCAACTTATTGAAATGCTTAAAGAACAACTAGGAGAAAAAATCCACTTTAATTTGGTTTAAAAAACCCTTTTTTATGCTATATTAAGCCCAGAAGGAACTGGTGCAGGTCTAGACACAATTGGTGTGTAGGTTGCTTTAGCTATCGGCGGTCTAGCAGCAGATGTCTGAGCCTTAGTTCTCCAACCAACAAGTTCCTGTGATAACTTAGCACCAGCCTCTTCAGGAGTAGCCTTCATCAAATAGCTTATGCCGTCAATTATCACTAGAGCTATAGGCATCATTGAGGCAGTTATCGCCTCCAGCGGTCTATTGAATGACTTACCCGCAAAGTAGTATAACGCACTAAACACTAGCCTGTGAGCAGTCTTATACGCTAAAGCCCTCCAGTCAGTTAGGTTAAGAGATGAAAGGGCAAACGCATTAGTCAACTCTTCTGCAAATAGACCAGCACCGCTAATTACCGCAGCCTCGAAATATTTTGAACCCATCCACTCTTTTACATCGGCTCTAACTTCTTCCCCAGCAGTCTTGATAAGTCCGAACAGACCCATTTACACATCACCAAGTAATAATGCGTAAAAAGAGTTTTTAATATTTATCACTCCAACACACTCACTTCGCTAACGCTATCATCACCTTCTCGAAACCGACCAAATAGTTATACGCAATATCTATCATCAGTTCCCTATATTTCTCCTTGAAGAGCCAGGGATATATTATAGCACCGTCCTCAGTCCTTAACCACATGCTGAACTTTATCAGAGCTTTCTGCCTGTCCTTCTTCGCCTCCTGAATGAATGTGTCCAGAATCTGCCTTATTATCCGTACCTTCTCCTTTTTTGACAGGCTCTGCCACAGTTCCACTTTGTTCTGCACCGACTGAGAATACGCCTGTGATGAACTCGACATATTCCTTGAACTCAGGCTCAATCACCTCCGAAATAGTTTCCTTTATGAGGGACTTGTTCTTCGTTAATTCCGTTACCGCAGGTTCTAACCGACCTAGAGGGTCCTGAGACCACCAAGCCGTAATATTCCTTAACCATTCCAACACACCCTTAACATTAATCTTTTTCTGCGACATTTAAGCTACCCTCAGAAACTTCCTTTTTCTCTGCCTTCTTAATTTCTTCAGATACCTCGGTTCTCTGCTCAGAAGGTAACTTAGGAACTAGGTAATCCTCAAGCTTAGGTAACTCACTTGAAACTGGTTTAGGTTGCTCTGGTGCCTGACTAGACATATAGTTCCTAGACTCTGCAATCTCCCTAGCATACCTGAAAACTTCGACAATCTTCTTAGGGTCTTTAATCAGTTCAGCTATTGCAGGACCTATATGTTCAGACATAATTTTATTCCATGCCTTACTTTTCTCCTTCTCTATTTCTAAACGTTCCCTACCCAACGTAACTTCTTGCTCAGAACCTCCCACTTTAATACCTATCTTCTTAAGGGCGTTAATCTCCTTCTGTGCTTCTTCAACAAGTTCTGCAAGAGACATTAATGCAGACTTCTTCTGCTCGTTAGGTACGGCTGAACTCTCCTTCAATTCATCTAACTTCTCATCAAGGGATTTAAGCCTCTTATACAACACCCTAAGACGTTTCTCATATTCCTTACGCCTCTCTTCCTCTTCCCTAGTCCTCAACGTCTCCTTAAGTTCCTGAAGTTCCTTCCTAAGCAACTCATTCTGTTTCCTTAATTCCTCAACCATAGGGTCGTTCCTATTGTTACCGCCGAAGGCAGAATTAAGTATTGCGTTAATGGCAGCCATCTCTAAACCGAGTTTCCTTAAAGCCCTAATATCGAATTCATCCTCAGGTTCCGCAACCTTACTAACTAATGCCTGAGTAACTGCCTCCCGGGATTCAGGCGGTAATTCCCTTAAAGCACCACCTATCAACCCCAAATCCTTCAGGAATTCTGTCAGTTCGTCACGGTACTCACGGTTAGTTATCATGGGTTCTACTATCTGCCTAGCTTCCTCAACAGGTATGCCCTTAGCCCTAGCATACGCATTAACCAGAGCCTCAACCATTCTAGGGGTTATCTCACTCAACCTCTATTTCACCTTCCACCTGTTGTGGTGCAACCTGGGGAACTTCCTCACCTATGGAACTCAACGCAAGAACCTTAGCATACCTAATTAATCCCTTCCTATCCATCACACTTAAAGCAATATCCAACCTACGCCTGAGATTCTGGTTCTCCCTATAAAGACTGTCAACAGTTTCCTTAGCAAGTGTTAACTTAAGGTCTAGCAATCTGTTTCTCTCCCTCAACCTCTTAAGGGCGTCAACATCTGTCGCTGCCTGATAAAGCGTCATAATATTCTCCATAATGAACGAAACGAACTGTTTCTTATCCTTAATAGACTCAAGAAGGCTCTTTATTTCCTCAGGTTTACGTTTACCGCTAATCAGGAATGAAATGAGAATCGTGTTAGTACCAATATCAAGAACTGCCGACTGGAACCATCCAACTTTTTCAATTAATTCCTCGATAAGAGGTCTTCGCTTAGCAATTATAGTATTCCATAAAGACACATCCGATACGGCAGGTTGTTTCAGAGCCTTCTGTTCCTCGACAGTTTCACCCTTAGCCTCCCTAAGTTTTCTCCATATATGCTCATCGTAAGGAATGCTGAATGACTTAAGACCAGGAACCCTTACCCTAATCCTGTTACGTTCCCTATCATACCACAGGTGCGCTCCCTGCTTAACATACTCAATAAGTTCATCAAGCGTAGGCATTTCCTTTAAACGCCTAGAAACGGCTGGTTTCTCACCAGATTCTCCCTCAAATTCTCCCAGGTTGCACCACCATTGAAGTATTCTCCCAGGGATATATAAGCATTAACCTATGGGATAGGGAGTAATAACTATGGAAGTCAATATATAAATAACGATAATACCGTGTAATGCACGGTATTACAAAAATTATTTACCAGTTACTTGCAATTGAC
>Ga0190361_1000697_pt1 | contig 13174 bp, 14 predicted proteins | sample 48721845_MG_FD_161273 | JGI IMG/M metagenome (GOLD analysis project Ga0190361, IMG submission 161273) | Hydrothermal vent microbial mat bacterial communities from Southern Trench, Guaymas Basin, Mexico - 4872-18-4-5_MG | ecosystem: Environmental > Aquatic > Marine > Hydrothermal vents >...
TTTTTTGCATTAGTTCAAGCATTTTTCTCCGTTTAATGGCTTCAAGCTCATCGTCGGACATTTTCTCGTCTCCATACGAAGCAATGAGGTAAGAGTAATTATGTTTTTTGGTACTCTTACTATCGGGAAACCAGGGTTCTCACCTTTCACCATTAAGTACGGTTTTGGCAATCCTTTGCCTTATTAATCAAACTTTTTAAGTGCTTTAACATATCATAACATAAAAAACATATGCAAACAGAATTTTAAAAATAAGCGACCTTCATTATTAGGAAAGACACTAAAAAGAACGGGACTAAAAGAAGGTTGGCGGGTTCTACTTTGAGCAGAGAAGAGTACACCATCAAGATAAAGAAAATCGAAGACATAGACGAGGTCCTCTACCTAATAGAATCACTGTACGCCAGCGGAGCAAGAATAATCAACCTAGAGATGGAAACCCCAGCTACGGCCGAGCAGTTCGAAAAGATCCAAGAGCTTATCCTGTCGCTTCCAGGGTACGAGGTGACGGTCAAAACACCTTTGAACATCTCCCTTCAGGACATTATGGATATGAGTCACAGGTCCGTCCTTGAAAACATCAGCAACTCGGTGCTTCACCTAATGGAGGATATAATAGAGTCGATAGAATCATTCGACCTGGCAAAGGCGGAGGCCGTGGAACTCGCCCACGATAACATTCACAGGTACTGCCAGAGGTACCGCAGACAGGCCCACAGCAGCCCGACGAGAAGCGTCAAAGAACTCCTAGACAGCGCCGCGTACGTTTCGAGCCTAGAAAACATAGGAAACTACCTCTCATACATAGCCCACTCCCTGAGCCAGCAAACACTCCCCACCGATGTGGCCAAACAGCTACTGAGAGTACTAATCCCTCTCAAGGAGTTCATGAATAAAACCATCCAAATATTTTTGGCGAGGAACACAGATAGGGTACACTCCGTTCTGAGAGAGGAGGGTAGGATAAGAAAGGATATTGAGACGCTTCTGAAGAGAATGCTCAGCCACCCCGACAGGACGATGCGCCTCATATTAGAAAGTATTCTTATACACTCAGGGGAGATTCTGCGCAATCTTCACCAAATCCTAATAAACACAATAAAATAAGAGCATTATAATTAGGCGGCTTATATTATTTTATTTAATATATATTTAGCAGAATAAACAGGTCAAACTCCTTCTTAATGTTGGAGAGTTATGGAAGGTATTAGAACACTCAAAACGTTTAAGTGGTTTTAAAACCTTAGTATTAAGCAAGTGAGAGGTGTAAAATTTGAGCCAAGAGAAAAAGGAAAAAGCCCTGAACCCGAAGCCGGCTGAAAGCAGCTCAGCAGAAGCATCCCCATCCGACTCGAAGGCTAAAGCGTCCTCCACCGCAGTGGTTGTACCTCAAAGTGGTTCAACGAGAGAAGAGGAAATGTCTATGCTCCGAATGATGGTTAACATACTGGAGGACAGCGTTAACACCATGCTCCGAATAGAAAAGACCTTAAATGAAAGACTGAGTGCAATGGAGAGAAGATTGGTAGAAACCGAGAAAAGGCTCTCCGACCGCATAGGTAGCATCGGAATCTCAGGCACGGAAAAACTGGAGGAAACTCTGAGCAAGGCTGTCAACGATATGCAGAAAGGTATGGAGATAATGGTCCTGCAGAACATGGTTGAAAAAGTAGAAGAACTAGCAGCCCGCGTGAGAGGTGAAGCACCGCCGGAGAAAAGGAGGCCGGTTGAGGAGAAGAAAGAAGAGAAATACATATCCAGAGTCCCAAGAAGGGAAAGAGAAATAGAAAGGGAAGACAGGGGATTCAGGGACCGAACCAGAGAAAGAGTAGAGTACAGAGAACCCGAAAGAGAAGAAGAGGAGCGATTAATCAGACCATCAGACCTGTTCGGTAGGGGCTACTAAAAGACATTCACATTTAATAAAAACCTTAATAATCCACAAAAGGTGATAATGTAAGGTAATTATGAATTGACGTCGCGCGGACCGCCGGCACCTGCGTCTCAAAGACTTGATGACACACGGCGGAGGGATAATGAGAAGTAGAGAGGTTCACCCCACCTCTTATTTTCTCGATTCTTATCGGTGGTTTTTAAATTTTTGAGCTACCACTTGGTCTCTCGCTCTTCCTCCGCGTACTGCTGCTGTTGCTGTGCGTGTATCTGAGCTTCTATTTCGCTCTGAAGGTATTGCACCGCGTCTAGGAACCTGTTTAGAACAATCAGCATCTGAACGCTCCAAATGGCGTCCTGCACGCTTCCGAGGGTGGATTTGTGCGCCTTAACGGTTTCCTCACGCATTTGCTCAACGTTTATCTCCTGAAGTTTGCGCAGCTCGTTTAGAATGTTTGTCGTTGACTCGTTCAGGTGCTGTATGGTTTTCGTTCTCTCCGAGCGAACAGTGTTTGTCAGTTCCACTACCTTTTGAATCATGTTTGTGATGTTTTCACTGAAGAAATCCGTAAATTTTTGGATCTTATTCGTGTATTTTTCAATCAGGCTGGTTACGTTCTCTATCTTCGAGTAAATATCGTTGAGTGCCTGCGTAACTAGGGGGATGATCGCGTCTGACGTGGACACCTTTAATAACCTCCCTCATCTTCTGGTGGTAGCTCTGTTCTTTGCTGTGCACCTGTGGCCGCGGTTAGGATTTTGAGTGAAGCCTGGACAAGCTCTCTCATCATTGGGCGCAGCTTCTGTGGATCCAACTCGTTGTACACGAGTTTCAGAATCTCTTCTACGGCTTCCTTAGACTTGTTGAAGGTTTCGAGTTTTAGAATGTCCCTCAGGTTTTGCACCTCGAAAGTGAAAGTGTTAAGAAGCGTTTCAACCTGGTCGGCGAAGAGCTCTTCTTCCTCCCTTATCGTTCGAGCCAGGTTCTCCAGAGTTTCGTTTATCTGCTTTATGCTCTTCTCCACGTTCTCCATCAGCCCCGACAGAAGCTCATAGTTCTGCTCCATTACACCGAGAGAATCGTCTAGCTTCATTGAAATGTTTTTGAATTGAAATATGAACCTTGAAGCGGCATCCTCAGACAATTTCTACACCTTTCTTCCTTTAGATAGTAAATGGGTTTAGAGGAATAAAAAACTTCCTAGGTTAAACGAAACAGGTCCACCCAGCAGGCAAAATTGACGCTAACGTGGAAATTCGATTAAAAATCAGCTTCATTAGGTGAGGAGGACCAGTAGAAGACTACAGATTTCGATTACATGCTGTTGAATCTCAAACGCTTAATAGCTACCGCTCGGTTTTTTATTAGTTCCTCAATTACCATTATTACCTCGCTTATGTCTCTTTTCAGAATCTTCGTTAGCTGAGCTATGTTCTTCTCTCCGTCAATCATTATGAACAGGTCAACGACCCAGTCTCCATACTTGTATCTCAACTCTTCCGACATTTTGTTGTTGAGGAACTCCAGTGTGAAAATCTTCTTGACGGGTATTGAAAAGACAGTCATTTCCATCTGTTGAGGCACTTCCAGAAGCTGTTCAATGAAGAAACTTTTATCCTGCGGAGGGGTTTTCAAGGGTCCAGAATACACCTTTATGTGAACCTCACGCTCTTTCGCCAAACCTTTCTCCAAGCATTTTTTGAACTTCTCCACCGATAAGTCTAATGCCTTCCTTAAATCTTCAATGTCCCCATGGCCAATAATAACCAAGAAGTAGTCCTGAAGACGCGAGATTCCGATGTTAAAATCTTGAATTTTCGCGATTGCGCTGTATATATTTATGATACCCAAATAGAGGATTAGAGACTGCACCATGTCCACCAGTTTCCTCGGAAAATGAGAAATGATTATATTCCCGTTTGAATCCAAAATACCAGCGTGTTTAACACCGTCGATTTTTTTGATCTCGTTCATAAGAGTCTCAAAATCCTCTATCGGTAAGCTCATCACATATCCCACTACGAATCCACTTTGACCCTACATATTGACTTTTCTTGCATCCCTCCATACGGGGGAATAAATCAACTAAGAATGATGCGATCCATCCTGCGAAGTTAATCTATCACTTTGCCAGTAGTATATTCAAGTTATATGTTTTACTACATCCCACCGGTTCAGACCTGATAATTGTAAAAAATTTTTGAAATTATAAACTTGCTGGAACCTGTAACGGGAAAAACTCAAAGAAGACCTCCCCTCCTACAGTTTTCACAGATTGTGAAAAATAGAGTTAAATATAAGTTTAGTTTCTTAGCTTTCATAAATGTTATTACTGAAAAAAGGGTACGCGATTTCGAGGGAAGAAAAATGTCTGAGCACATCTTCCGAGCCTACGACATAAGGGCGGTTTTTAACGAGGAAGTCGACGTTGAGAACGTGGCCCGAATAGGGCTTGCCTTTGGAACGTATCTTGGTGGCGAGGGCCAGGTGTTCACTGGAAGAGACATAAGAACAAGCTCAAAGATAGTGGAAAGCGCCGTCGCCTCGGGGATATGCTCAACGGGATGCGATGTCACTTCGCTGGGCCTGCTCCCCATCCCTCTCCTGAATTTCTATCTGTGGAAACACAAACCGAAAGCCGGATTGATGGTCACAGCGTCCCACAACCCCCCCGAGTTCACCGGTCTAAGGTTTAGACGCAGCGACGGTACGGGCTATTCCAAGGAGAACAAAGCCATAAAAGAAATCTACTTCAAAGGAAAATTTCTCAAAAAACCATGGAACAAGCTGGGAGAATTTACAAGCATTAACACACAGGTGGTCATCTCCGAGTACAACAACTATCTACTAGACAGGATATCCCTCGACAGAGAATTGAAGGTGGTGCTCGACCCGGGGTCTGGAACAGCCTCTGTGGTGGCTCCCCAGCTCTTTAGAAAAGCGGGGTGCAAGGTTTTCACGATAAATTCTCAGATTGACGGAACCTTCCCCGGCAGAGACCCCTACCCCCACGAGGGAACCATCGATGACCTACAGAAAATAACCAGGGACCACAGCGCTGATTTAGGGGTAGCCTACGACGGAGACGCTGACAGGGCAGTTTTCGTGGATGATAAAGGAAGAATAATAAAACCCGAAATTGCGGGTGTACTCTTCATAAGGGACGCTCTTTCTAAGAAGAAGGGAAAGGTAGTGGCTAATGTTTCAAGCTCCCTCATCGTGCAGGAACAAGTAGAAGCGATGGGTGGGGAGCTGGTTTATGAGCGTGTGGGCGACGTTTTCATGACGGAGGCGATTAAGGAGAACGACGCGGTGTTCGGCATAGAGCCCTCAGGGCACTTCTACTCGAACCTGTTCTATCCCTTCGATGACGGCATCCAGTCAAGCCTGCTCCTAGCGGAAATAATTTCTAAGCAAAACAAACCCCTGTCAGAACTCGTGGACGAAATTCCACAATACCCCAAGATTGAGGAAACCGTCAAGTGTCCCGACGAGAAAAAATTCCAAGTGGTGGAAAAAACCAAGGAAAAGCTCGAAAAGAGAGGGTATAAACTCAACCTGATGGACGGGGTGAGAGTTGACCTGCAGGAGGGATGGGCGCTAGTCAGACCGTCAAACACTCAACCACTGATCCGAGTCACGGTGGAAGCGAAAACGGAATCGAAACTGAAAGAGCTCAGAGCTGAAATGCTTCAGCTCTTAAAAGAGGAAATGAAATAAAAAAGAACACGAGAAACCATTTTGGCGGTCAAAGAAGAGAAAAAATGGGTTTGTAAGTCTAAACCAACTCAAGTTTTTTGATTAGCCGTTTTCCCGCCTCTGTTATAGATATCCATTTCGCTTCCGTTCTCTTTACGAGGCCCTTCTCAACCAGTCTGTCGATTGCCTCGTCTGGGGTCATTTTAGCCTTTCCGCTAACCCAGATCCGGTAGACCCTCTGCAACCTCCCGCTGATGATTTTTTGGCGCTCGCCCATCGAGAACTGGGCAATCAGGACCAAAGCCTGTTTCTCCTCTTCGCTGAGTTCAACAACTTGTTTTGACATTGTTTTTCACTCGAACCGCATCTTGCTTTCTTCTACATTTAAGAAGTGAACTCGTACCTAAATCTTTTTCTAATAAAGCAGTCAGGAAACCCGAAAAAGTCAACAAAAATCAGGGATTAAGGCGGGTTCCAGTTGGTTTTAACCCACCTGTACCCCAACTCTAGGGCTTTTAGGTTCTGCCCCACATCCCTCATCTCCTCCTCTATCGTCTGCTTCACGGACTCGTAGCTCACGGGAAGGGCGCCAACAGCCAGAGCGGCGCCTAAAAGCACCACGTTAGCCTTCTGTGCGTCTCCAATCTCTCCCTCCGCAATCTTTGTGGCGTTAAGGGAGATCACCTTATCTGAGAACTCTCTCAGGGAGGAGAGAATGTCCTCCAGCGGGGGGTACGTGGCCATCTCGGCCCACACCGTCACAGGAGGTATGGTGTGCTCATTAACAATGAAAACGGTCTTCTCAGAGGCGTACTTGGCGTTCCTCAGAGCCTCAGCGGGCTCCAAGGCGATAAGAACATCCGCATCGCCATAGCAAACCGTTGGGGAGAGTAGGGAATCCCTCTCGTCGACCACCTCACCCGGCTCCTTTATCAGAAATCTGCAGCAGCAGTCAAGGGCGCCTTCCCTCTGGCTGAGACCAAGCTTCTCTGTTCCAAGTATCATATCCACCCCGTCTTTAAAAGCTGCGAACTCGATTAACCTGCGGAGGGTGATTACTCCCTGACCGCCAGTTCCTACAATCACCACGTTAATCTTACGCAAAGAAACCACCGGATGTTGCTTGATTCAGGATTTTTTGACGAAGACTCAATACGGGTAAAACAAATATATTTTTTGGTGTACGACGCTAGCGATGCCATGTGGACTGTTTCGGGAACGTACCTTTCCTCGGATTAATCGTCTACATGTTACAAGTGTTTTTATTCTCGGATGGAGGATTGTTTTACGGAGTAACTTTAAAAGCCTAGTTTAAAGCTCCGAAGTGGTGGTTGGTGTTGAAAAATGGCGAAAAAGGGTTCCAGAACACTTGAAGTGAGCATTATGAGGTCACCTCGTCGTGTGGGAAACGTTGCTGGAGGATCATTCAAATGTCGTTGGAGCAGGATTCATTCGAAACGGGCTCGTTGGCTTCTGGGAGAAGCTCTCAGGATCCGTTGGCCATATTCGAAGAGTTGAATCCAAAATTTGTCGAAAGGTACAGGGAGATCGACGGGTCAACCGAGTTTTGGGACTACATGTCGAAGCCTTTGAGGCAGAGCATAAGGGTGAACACTCTCAAGGCAAGAGTCAGAGATGTGACGGAGAATCTGGGTAAGAATTTTCATCTTGAACGGGTACCCTGGTGTGGTGAAGGATTCTTCGTTCAACCCAGATCGGCTGAAACGGAAGCCAGAATAACAAACACGCTCGAGTACCATCTCGGCCTCATATTCTCTCAGGAAGCTTCCTCTATGATCCCCCCAGTCGTGCTCGACGTGAAGCCAGGCCAGCTTGTCCTGGATATGGCTGCGGCTCCCGGAAGCAAAACAACCCAAATAGGAATGTACATGAAGAACAGGGGCTGCATAATCGCAAACGATGTTAAGAGAAAAAGACTGAACATTCTCATACAGAACATTCAAAAGTGTGGGGTTCTAAACGCGTGGGTTACCATGAAGGACGCCCGATTCTTCAGAAGGTTTGAAAACACATTCGACAGAGTTCTCCTCGACGCGCCCTGCTCCAACGTTGGAATGATAAGGAAAAACTATAGACACTTAAAACTCTGGAGCAAAAGAAAAGTGGAATCACTATCCAGACTCCAGAAGGAGCTAATCCTGGCAGGCTACAAGGCGTTGAAACCCGGAGGGGTTATGGTCTACTCCACGTGCACTCTGGAACCCCCCGAAAACGAGGAAGTCGTTGACCATCTCATATCGAAAACAGACACGAGGGTTGAGGAAATAAACCTACCCCTAAAGAAGACAAAACCATTCACCTCGTTTGAAGGAAAAAAATACGACAGTCAGGTGAAAAATTGCCTGAGAATTCATCCCCAGGACAACGACACGGAGGGCTTCTTCGTGGCGAAAATAATCAAGGAGAACTAAGGATGCCTCAAACAGACGTTACAGAGGAAATATCAAAGATTGTGCTGGAACAGTTCGGAGCCAGAGTAGGTTTCAGGTTCAAAGAAATGGGCAAAGGAAAAATCTACGCCTATAAAGAATGCAAAGTTTTGGAAGATAAGCCAATAAACGCTACACACTACGGTGTGTATTTCGGAAGACTCGAAAAGGACGGTCTGAGGCTGACAATCGAAGGCGCTCAGCTAATAGGTGAGACAGCAAAGAAGAACGTGATAGAGCTGAATTACGACGAAGCGGTTAAATGGATGAGGGGAGAAGACCTTCAACTAGAATCGGAATACCAAGGTTACGTAATCCTTAAATGGAAAAACTACTTCCTAGGCTGCGGCAAACTCAAGAACGGAGTGGTCAAAAACTTTGTTCCAAAGGACAGGAGAATCATCGACTGAAAAACCACAATACCAAAACCACTATGAGAGGAGCATATTTAGTTCTTCTTTCCAGTAAGTAGGTCTAGGAACTGCTTTAGAATGCGGGCGGTGGCGCCCCAAATGATGTCTCCCTTATAGTTGTAGAAGTAAACTGGGACGGTTTGCCCAAAATATTCGTGTAACTCCTCACGAAAGTTGCTCTCATCAAGCAGGGCGGATAGGGGAACCTCAATAACTCTTTCAATTTCATTCTTGCTTGTCTTGTAGGGGCCTTTGGGAGGACGCTTCAAAAAGCCCACGAAGGGAGTGATAATGTATTTGCTGGTGAAGGTGACGGTGTCGTCCAGTGCGCCCAAAACCTCGATATCATCCCTGGTGAGTCCTATCTCCTCAAACGTTTCCCGAAACGCTGTGTCCAACAGGGACTCATCCCCTTGGTCTAAACCTCCACCTGGAAACGAAATTTGCCCCGCGTGGTACTTTAGATTCTCGGCCCTCTTGGTAAAGATGATGTAAAACTCGCCGTCTCTCTCAAAAAGAAGAAGGAAAACCGCGGCGTGAGCAAAATTTGGATCAGACAACTCGAGCCTCTGACGCTTGGAAAGCAGTTCAATAATCCTAGACTTCACCCGTTGTAACCTCCATTCACCGAAAGAGAGACTCACAATTGAAAGTAAGGGAAAAGGCTCACCACTGGGATAATCCACCTTTTTTAGTGCGGATAAAAAACAACTTGCCCAAGGTTCTTTAAATATTTCCTTCTAATTATTTTCTACTCCCCCTGGTACCATCGTCTGATTCATAAATATTTCAGGAAGAAATAAACCAAGAAATTGAAACCTGCCCAGAGCCACTCGGCTTCCCATCCTTGTCCAAACGGTGGAAAAAGAACTTCGCATGTTTATCGGTTCTGAACCTGGTGTCCTCATTCTTAAACTTGTAGGGACATTTTTTGCTCGTCGACCCTCTTTCTCCCGGTATCCCACCAGAAATAAGGACCTGACCCGTAGCGCTCAGCCTTGTCACGAAGACGCTTTCTTATGGTTTTCAGCCATTCTTCTTTGTTGTTCTCCATCATGAGTTTGTAGTGCAGAATCGCAATCTCTTTTGCGCTCATACCCGGTTTAACGGACACTAAATTTAATTCCTACAAATTTTGTTAAAAAATAATAGTTAAAATTGATTAATATAGTTTCTGTTTTTCACTTTCACGCTCACCAGCAGAGCAGCACCAAAAAGCCGCCCCTGGGATTCACAAGCGCGCCAATTAGGGAGGTTCTATGATGGAAGTCCGAGCGATAGCACAGTGAAGACAGATTTGTTTGCACACTCCACACAGGGTGCAGCGGCTCGGATCTATGTACATCGTCTCCTCACCGTACTCTTCGTCCACAATCTTTCGAATCGCGGTGCAGCCCAGGATTTTGACGCACTCTAGGCATAGTTGACACCTGCCCGGAACAACCCAGAGAAGTTCCTTTGTTTTGGGTCCCTCCTGTTTTTTCTCTCTTTCTCTTCTGAGGCGCCGCTGGTATGTTAGCATGCACTCGCGCCGAGAAATGATTACTTTTGGTCCTTTATGTTTCAAGGCGTCTGTTAGCACGTTTATGGTGCGGTTAACCTCGAAGGGGTCAACCACCCTGACGTACTTGACGCCCAGAGCTTTGACAACATCTTCGATGGGCATTGATGGGGACTTCTCACCCATTCCTCTAACGCCGGAACCAGGGTGGGGCTGGTGTCCGGTCATGGCGGTCCACCGGTTATCGAAAATTATTAGCAGGACATTAGCATCGTTGTAGACGCTGTTGGCGAGCGCGGGGATTCCCGTGTGGTAAAACGTGGAGTCACCCATCAGGGCAACAATGTCCTGGTCGGTTTTCATGCACATGCCGTTGGCGACGCCAAGGCCGCCTGCCATGCACACGATCCAATCGGTGACCCCGAGGGGTGGGAAGAAGGACATAACGTAGCAGCCTATGTCCCCGCCGTAGATGGCCTGGTCGTTGGTTACCTTTCGGAGGCTGTACAGGAGGGCTCGCTCCGGGCACCCCGGACAGAAGGTTGGTGTCCTAGCAGGGATTTTCTTGGACGCTTCCTCGTGTTTTTGAAGAGATCCCCGGATGTTTATTTTAGGTTCCTTCCCAAGAACTCTCGAGAGCCCCAGCGCTACGTCTCCCGTTGACAGTTCGCCGTACGGAGGGTAGAGTTCCTTTCCGATTATCTCTATGGGGAGCCTCTGCTCGAATGCGATTCTCTTGAGTTGGGTTTCGAGGAAGGCTTCCATTTCCTCTACTACTATTACTTTTTCGAGGTTATGTTCCTGTACGAAGTTGGTGAAGAGTTCCTGGGATACCGGGTAGGTTATTCCCAGCTTGAGAACCGGCGTGTTTCTCGCGTCCAGCAGGCTCAGGGCTTCCACGGTGTATCCGTATGGAACACCGCTGGTTACTATTCCGGTTTTTTCGGTTCCGGGTAGAATCCTGTTTAGTTTGCTTTTGGCGGATTCCTTCTCTACGCTGTTTATCCTCTCGATGAGGCGAGCCTTGTTGCGGTTGGCGTGGGGTGGGAGTGAGCAGTACTTGGGTATGTCCTTTTGGAAGTATCCCTTCTCCTTGGGCTTTTCGAGCAGGGGGCCGTAGGTCACTTTCCCTCTGCTGTGGGCTATCCTTGTAGTTAGGCGGTACAGTATGGGTATGTCATGCTTGTTTGAGAGCCGGTATGCCTCTACTATGAAGTCCTTCGCTTCTTGTGGCGTTGAGGGCTCTATTATGGGAGCGTTGAAGAGAGGCCCGTAGAACCTATTGTTCTGCTCGTTCTGACTTCCGAGAGCCCCAGGATCGTCCCCAGTCACCAAGACCAGTCCACCCTCTCCATAGGCACTATTCGCCCCATTATAACAAATGGTTACAAACGAGTCGCTCGCAACATTTACTCCAACGTGTTTGCTTATCGCCAGGGCTTTTACTCCGGACCAACTCGCTCCAGCCGCCCCCTGCACAGCCGCAGCCTCGTTCACGCTGTACTGGAAATAGACTCCGGGAAGCTCGTGTGCTATCTCGTGAAAAATGTTCCCGATCTCGCTCACGGGTGTTCCAGGGTAGGTTGAAACGAAACCAACACCAGCTTCTATCGCGCCCCTCGCCACCGCCTCATTTCCCATTAACAGGAAGGTTTCTCCATCTCTGTCCAAAGCTATGCGACTCGAACCTGTTAAACGCGATATTTCAACCACCACCATGAGATAGAAACCACAAATATATGCAAACTAAAATAAGTTACGCCCGTACTCGTAGCTTAAGAGACGAGTAGGATCCAAGCCTACGGTAAAAAAGTGATGTTCTAGAAAGGTTTTTGTATGGTCGCGTCGGGTAACACGGCTACCTTTGGTTTTCCCTTATGAGTATTCTTAAGCTCCTCTAGTGCTTCCTCCCATGTCTTTAGTTTGATTGTTTTGTCCGGAGGAGTCATTTCTAACCAGGGTTGTTTATCAGGATACTCTGACAAAATAATTATTTTCCCCGCTCTCTCCAGTATGCTCGGCGTTGGTAGCCACCTGTTTCCCCCGACTCTCTTTAGCCCCCATCTTCCCACAACGTAGTGTGGAACCTGTCCCGTGGGTGTGTTATACACTATCACTAGGGTTCCTCCCTCTCTCATAGCTATAACAGGCCACACAGCTATGGTGGCTTCGTTGGCCTTTGAGTAGGCATTCGAGATCACAATGTCAGGGTTTTGAGGCAGCTGGACCCGGTAGTGAATCATCGCCTCTTCAACCCCCCTCCTCTGAGCTTCCACGATGTCCCCAGCATAGACGTCCGTTGAGTCTCTTTGAAAATTAACCAACACATTTATAACCATGTCCATATTGACCATTTTCGCCGTCTCCTCAGCATCCTGCCTCATAATGTTTTCCTCATTCAGCCTGCCGTAGGCTAGCTGACAGGTGGGGTGTAACTCTCTGTAGTTTTGTGCTGCTGACCATCCCCCTAAGTCGCCATGGTTGAAGGATATTGTCCTTATGCTTGTTATCCCGGGCAGAACTATTTTTGCTCCGCCTCCAAAACCATACTGGGGGTGAGGAACTATGCATCCTATTCCAATTTTTAGATCATAGCTCATTACCTCGGCGTTTACCTCTACGGGCGTCCCGTGTTTGGTGTTCCCAAGGTAGTTAAGGTTGCTGTAGGGGTTGTGATTGAAAACGGGATAACCCTCAACTATGTCCTCTCCAAGTTTTTTAGCGAAATCCTCTCTGTTGAATGTTCCGTGTGCTCCGTTGGCGCAAACAAAAACTATATTGTCCTCACTGATTCCTCCTCTCTTGAGCTCTTCGAGGACTTGCGGAACCAGCTCCGATACTTTTGTGGGTCTGGTCATGTCGTCAAAAACTATAACGGCATCCTTCTTTCCTTCTGCCAGCTTGTTCAATGGTTTCGCCCCAATCGGATTACGGATGGCAGAAGTCACCTGTTCTGCGCTAACGGGAGTCTTTTCTTCTCCTGCCATACCGCACACTTTAACATCCCAATCGTCAGGTAATTCCAACTTTAGAGTGGTATCGCCATACCAAGGCATTTGAGGCAAAGTAACGTTCATTATGACCACCACTAAAAAAATTGCGAAAAGCTTTATTTAAAGCCTTTCGAACATTTTTCACTATACTTTATCTGCCTAGGATGGTGAAAAATCTCACTCTGCGGTTGACACTTTGGTATCATGTGTTTCTCTCCTTTCGT
>Ga0190361_1000699_pt1 | contig 13166 bp, 10 predicted proteins | sample 48721845_MG_FD_161273 | JGI IMG/M metagenome (GOLD analysis project Ga0190361, IMG submission 161273) | Hydrothermal vent microbial mat bacterial communities from Southern Trench, Guaymas Basin, Mexico - 4872-18-4-5_MG | ecosystem: Environmental > Aquatic > Marine > Hydrothermal vents >...
GGTCTACTGCAGGAGGAACACCCCTCTTACAGCCACGGGTTGCACCTTCCAGTCCAACAGTGCAGGTGAGAGCGGTGGCGCGGTTTTCTGCTACGATGAGTGCACCGCCACCGTAACCAACTGCACATTTGACAGCAATACATCGGGCGACGAGGGTGGCGCCCTCCGCGTGGAGGACCTTACAAGCGGTGACATCGCCATAACAGGTTGCTCCTTCCTGAACAACGAGGTGCAAAACAATCACAGTGGTGGGGCGCTTGACCTCCACGACACCGACTGCGACACCATCACCATCACCGCCTGCATCTTCGCCAACAACCACGCCACCCACGATGGCGGTGCGGTTTTCCTATGGTCAGTGGGTTCTAGCGAAACGACCTTTCTTAACTGCCTCTTTTATAAAAACACTGCTGACTACCGCGGCGCATATCTCTCCCACTGGACCGACAATGTCAAGTTCATCAACTGCACCTTCGCGGATAACACCAGCGATATCGGCAACCCTGACCAAGGACATACCTTCTGCCTGCTCTGGAATTCTAAGATTTACCTTTATAACTGCATAGTTTGGGGCAACGGTGACCAGTTCTACATCGGCAGTGGCAGCGGCGGCGAAGCCTATAACTCGGATGTGCTTGACCTGCCCAGCGGCTGGGATGTCAGTTCAACCTGCATTGAGCAGAACCCCCTCTTCACCGACGCCGCCAACGACGATTACACCTTGCAGGCGTCATCTCCGTGCATAGACGCAGGCGATAACAGTTATCTTCCCGCCGGCACGACCACCGACCTTGCCGGCAACGACCGCATAGTGGACGGCGACAGCAGCGGCACCGCGACGGTGGACATGGGCGCATATGAGAAGCAGTAATATGGTCTTGTGAAAACACCGTATAAAAAAGTGAAAGAACCCCCGACCATTCGTCGGGGGTTCCTGTTTTTTCCCATCTTGCTTACTACAGGCGTTTGAAGTTTACCTTTATCGTGTGGGTGGAGCAGGAAATGCATGGGTCGTAAGAGCGCACAAGCATCTCAAGGTTGAAGGCAATCTCGTCGTCTGTTCTGCCTTCCTGAAGCATCTTCGGCACCCACGCACGGAAGTCGTCCTCAATGTTCTCGTGGTTTTGATTGGTAGGAATCACAAGGTTTGCGCATACCATATGCCCGGTCTCGTCAAAAGTGTAGTCGTGGAAGAGGATACCGCGTGGGACTTCAACGGCGCCGACACCCCGTCCTGCGCGAATGCTCGGCTTCTGTATACCCTCCTCCTTCAGACCGTCCGCCAGCATCTGGTCTATCGTCTTTATGCTGTCCTCAATGCAGTGCACCGTCTCTATCACCTGACAGATGTTGTTGTAGAACGGGTTGTAGGATGGGCGCTTATACTCCAGAATCTCGGCTGCTTCTTTGGCGGAGTCGCAGAGTTGGTCAAAGTTGTTGTTAACGCGTGCCAAAGCGCCCACAGCGTACGATGTGAAGACATTCTTAGCGCGCTTGGCGGTGCTGTAGGGCTTCACCCACTCGTGAACAAAGTTAAGATAGTCGCGATAGGAAACCACACCCGTCTCGCTTGAGACCACATCACCGTCTATCCACGGATATTCTTTGTCCCAGTGGAGGCTGATGTATTCGGTTTTGCGTTCAAATTTAGGGATGTTTGGCAGCACACTGCGATAGACATCAACCATAAGTTTGATGTCGGCAAGCCCTTGCTGCAGTTTTGAGCGCAACTGGAGTAGTTCTTTTTCTGTGGGGATGCGCCCAAAGCCGCCGACAAGAGCGGAGCAGGGGTGCACCGCCCTGCCGCCTATAAGGTCGGCTATGTCGTTGCCGAGTTTTTTAAGGCGCACAGCCGCCAAAACCGCCTCCGTATGGGTGGGCGCCATTGCTATGACGCTGGGTGCACCGGCAAAGTCTGGGAGCGCGAGGAAGAATGCGTGCAGTGCGTGGCTTTGAATCATCCCACCGTGGCTGAGCAGTTTGCGCATGCGCCAGGTCTGAAGCGTCGGTTTTGCGCCGAAGGCATCTTCAACCGCGTTTATGGACGCGAGGGTATGACCGGGTGCGCATATTCCGCATATGCGGCTTGTTATATGGGGCACAACATCCCAGGGTTTACCGCGCACCATCGCCTCGTAGAACCGCGGCGACTCGGGTATCTCCCATCTTATCTCAACTTCACCGTCCTTTTCCCGCACTACTATGTTGCCGTGTCCTTCCACCCGTGTGACATATGGAACATAGACATCTACCATTTGGCTGCCTCCTACTCGGTCTTTGTCCAGACATCAAGCCTGCTGACAGGCTCAAGAGCGTTGCAGAAGAGTTTCATCCGTTTGACGGCGTCTTCAAGAGTAAGTCCGCGTTCTGTGAGGACATCAAGCGCCGCGTTGGTGTTGGGGTCTGGCACCAGACCGCGGCATCCCTCACAACCCACGCCGAAGGATGGGCAGTTGGCGCCGCAACCCGCCCTCGTCACAGGTCCCAAGCAGAACATCCCTTTGTCAAACACGCATACATTCTCTTTCAGTTTGCACTCCACACAAACTGGATAGTCGGGTAACACCCATTTGGTCTTGCCCAGAAGAAGTGACTTGAAGAACTTTAAGAACTCGTCTTTGACCATTGGGCAGCCTGGCAGCATATAGTCAACCTTGACATAGTTTGACATAGGAGCGGCGGGGATGGTTTCAAAGTGGCGCGCCATATCGCCGTAAACCACCCGCTTCACCTCCTCCATCGGAAAGTCGTTTTTGAGGGCGTTGATGCCGCCGAAGCAGGCGCACGACCCCATCGCGACCAGCACCTTGGACTTCTCGCGAATCTTCTTAATTCTCTCCACATCGTGTGGGGTGGTGATACCGCCGTCCACAAGGGCGATATCGGCTTCCACCACTTCTCTACCATCGTAGCGGTTGGGTGCGCCCGCGGGAGGTGTTGCCGCCTCGCGCCAATACACTATCTCTATATTCCCCACTATATCCAGCAGATACTCCTCGCAATTGAGTATCTGCAACTCGCACCCTTCGCACCCTGTGAAATCGTATACGGCAACTTTGGGCTTACTCATCACAGGGCCTCCTTAATATTTTTGATTTCATTGTAATAGAAAACAGGACCATCCTGGCAGGTGTAGAGAGGTCCGATTTGGCAGTGACCGCAAATGCCGACGCCACACTTCATATGGCGTTCAAGGCTGACGATGATGTGGTCGTCAGCCATATTTTTTGCCTTGAGACTGCGAATAACAAAGCGATACATAATCGGTGGACCGACCACGACCGCATAGGTTGTTTCTGGATTTATCTCAAGGTCGGGGATGAGGATGGTGATGACGCCGACCTTACGCTTCCAGGGCACATCAAGTGGCCACTCCTCTCCGCCTGTGGCATCCACCGTGTCGCGGTAGTCGGTCTGCTCCGCCCACTTGCGTAACTCCTCACGAAACAGGAACTCGCTGGGGCGTTTGCAGCCGTAGAGAACTGTCAGTTTGCCGAACTTTTCCTTGTTGGCGATGGCGTAGTTGATGAAGGAGCGGAGCGGCACCATACCGATACCACCGCCGATGAAGAGGATGTCTTTGCCTTCAAGGTCTTTGATGGGGAAGCCGCGACCGAAGGGACCGCGGATGCCGACGGTGTCGCCTTCTTTGAGGTTGTGGAGAGCGCTTGTAACATTGCCGACACGGCGAACGCAAAGTTCAAATCTTGGGGAGTCATCAGGGGCGCTTGAGACCGAAATCGGTGCCTCCCCTATCCCGTAAACCGACACCTCCACGAACTGCCCCGGCTCGTGTGCGAGAGGTTTGCCATCCTCAAACTCAAGCACAAGCAGTTTTTCCAGTTCCGTCCACTGCCGAACCGAGACCAGTTTTGCGAACCGCGGCTCATAAAGCCTTTTTGGCTCCACCTTCTCAATGTCAATCTTTGTATGTCTCATTGGCAGTCCTCCATTACTTCCCAAGCACCGCATCGGTGAGAGTGAGGCAGTAGCGGCTTTCAAGTTTTGTGGCGATGTCGTAGGGATGGATATTGGCGACACAATAACGACCGCAGCGACCGCATCCCACGCAGAAGGTCTCACCGAACCGCTGCGCAAGCCAGTAGTATTTCCTATACATCCTGTGACGAACGCGGCTTTCGCGCTCCTTGCGGAAGTTCTCACCTGTCGCCACCACCGTGAATGTGCTCAACTGGCAGGAATCCCATCTCCTCACACGCTCGCCTTTCTCCAATTTTATGTCCACCACATCCTCTACATTGAAGCAGTAACAGGTTGGGCAGACGAGTGTGCAGGTTCCGCAGGAGAAACAGCGATTGCCCACATCCACCCAGGTTTTGTCGTGCTCCGCCATCTCCATAAGCGTCGGCAAAAGTGCCGGCTGAAATGTAACAGGACGCTGGGGTATCGCCATCTGCCGTTTCACAACCTTTGCTTTCTGAACATCCTCTGCAGCAGCGTCTTTGAGATGTGCGATTCCTGAAAGCGCCACCACACCGCGCTCGGTCAGTATCTCAACCAGCCACCTATCGCCCAAATCCACTAAGAAAGCGTCATATCCTTCGCGGGTGTTCCAAGTTCCGAGATTCTGGCAGAAGCAGTTTTCATCGGGCACACAGGTGACGCCGATTATGAGCGTGTCTTTGCGGCGATGGATGTAGTTGGCTTCGGGATTGCGATGGGTGAACGCCCAGTCAAGGCGTAGAATCGCCTGCATATCGCAGGGATGAACGCCAAACAGCACTTTTGGCTCAATGCCTGGGTCAACCGCCTCAACGGCTTTCTCCTTAAGGTTGAAGCGAAGGAGAGTCTCCTCTTCAGGAGCAAAAACTCTCTTTGGCGGCAGGACGGTGGATGTGTATGTTATGCGAACGGCTGCGGGGTCGTCAACCTTGAGGAACTTCAGTCCGTCGCGGGTTTCAACCGGTGCGTATACGGAGCGCTTCTCCATAAGCGCCTTAACGAAGTCAGCAAGGTCGTCGCGCGAAAGCACCTTAACCGCCTTTGGGGTTCCCTCGCTGTTGTCAAGCCACTGGTTGAGCGCCTCCACCAGAGCACCCGGTGGCAACGGTGCGATGAAGGCGTCCAGAGCGCCTGCGTCCTTCAGCGCTGCCACATCCTGGGCTTTTGCCACATCAACGCCAAACACAGCCGCTTCTGGCTCACCTTTCAACAATGCAAACCCATCCACGCAGTCGGAATGCTCCGCTATCAGCAACTTTCCCTTAACCGCAGCGGACGCTTCCTCCTGCGAGCAGAAGGCGCTTGCCGAGAACCCCTGACTCTCCATAAAACGACGATACCCCTCCGCTGTGAAGGGGTCACTGAAGACAACAACAACCTCCTGCATAGCAAACCTCCTACGGCGGGTCATAGAACAATTGTAACGATACCGCGGAGTGCAACAAGGGAAAAACGGGAAAGTTGGGCGTAACTTCTCATCGCTTCGGTTTGCGGGGAACCTCGCGTTTAAGCGGCGTTACAATCTCCACCTGCAGGATGAAGTTGAGGATAGAGCGTTCCGATTCGTAACGGTTCTGGGAGAAGAGATATCCCAGAAGAGGGATATCTCCAAGAAGCGGAATATATCTGCGTGAAAGGACGAGACGCTCCTGTATCAACCCTCCGATGACGAGGACCCTGCCATCGCGTGCGTAAACAGTTGTCTGCGCCGTTCTTTTTGATATCGTCGGGTTGGAGACACCGCCGACTTGAGAAGGGGCTGTCCAACCAGTGATGCTTGATATCTCCGCCTTGATTCGCAAACGCGCTCCATCATAGTCCACCAGTTCAGGCGTCACCTCCAATGTCACACCGACAGGTTTGAACTGAACCCCATAATTGACGGTAGTGCCCGAGACCGAAACCGTGGTATATGGGACTTCCTGACCCGAGTGGATTTGTGCCATTTTGCCTTGCGCGACGAGGATGTCGGGGCAGGCGTGGATTTTGACATCGCCGAGTTCGCGGAAAGCACGCACAAGGATGTCAATGTCACCGGCGTGTTTGCCACCCGCTTTGAGGACGAATGTGGCACCCTGAAATTCGGTGGCGCCGGGCTTGAGCGAGTCCAGATACGACTTGGGATGGAGCACTCCCTCCATCCTGCGCAGGAGACTTGTGCGTTTTGAGCGGTCCTGGGTGTAACTGAAACCATACTCAAACAAGCCGGAGGTGGTGAGTTCCACAACCCGCACCTTTATACGCACCTGCGGCGGCGGAACATCCAGCCGCTCCAATGCTTCTGCGATGCGCTCAAGCCCGTCCTTTGTATCGGTTATGACAACAGTGTTGGTGGTGGAGTATATGACACAGCGCCCTTTACGGGAGCGGTTGTTGTTGATTATGGTCTGGATTGAACGCACATCAGCGTGCTGGATTCTATAATACTTCTGGAAGAGCCCCCCACCCAAAGGCTTCAAATCCGCCATAAAACGGCGACGAAAATCGCTGACCCGCGCTATCTCTTTCGCCTCCTCTACACGCACCGTCACCGCCTGTCCCCGCGTTCGCGACAACGGCACCCATCTGTTACCCTGCTTCACAAACCTCTCCGTCGCACAGGAACAGAACACAACAAACACCACCAACCAACGCATAAACCACCTCCTGCTGACGCAACTATTTTAACGCCACGCGTAACCATTCTCAATATTTGCTACACCATCTTGTTTTCGGTAAAATCAAGCGACGATTGGGGGAAAGAGTATGCGTGTTTTTATGCTCATTGTGTTGTTGGCTGCTGGTTGTGCTACGCTGCCACAAAAAACCACGCTGACCGACCCCAAACATCCAAAAGATGGGAAAATAGGTCTGATACGGTTTCCCCAGCAGGTTGCTGCTGCTTGGGGGTTTGAAGGCTCGCTTTCGGACTTTATCATCGCGGCGGGAAACAGGCTCAAGAGCGCGCCTTCTGATGCCGTCGCCGGCGTCCTCCTCTCGTCCTTTGACTATGAAGCCGCGGGCAAAATCCGCGGGCAACTCTTCCTCATCACAAAAAAGCCGCCACAGAACGCCCAGACACTCATTATGCCCGCAACACTCCTCGCCGCCATAACCCATGTCGGTGACACAGAAATGCTGACGGAGAAGTTTGAGATACTGCGGGAATGGATAACGCAGCAGAAATATGCTGTTGCGGGAGCAGGGCGCATAATCCTGCTCCGCGGCGGCACACCCCCCATCCTTGAAATTCAGTATCCCGTCACTCCAAAATAAAAAACCTACTCTTTCGTCTTCACCCGAACAAGGAAAACCCGATACGGCACCCATACCGACAAGGTGAAGAATGTATAACCATCCTTGTCATACTCTTTTGGCAGGAAAAAGCCTCCGTATGGACCGCCCCATCCCTTCTTGAACCACTTCAATGGGCGCACACCGTCTGCTAACTCCTTTCCCTTTGACCACTTACGCCACGGTTTCTTTGCTTTACGCAGAAGCCATCTCCCTACCCGCTTCTTGAAATCAAAATAGGAAAGCCAAAAGAATTTGCCATCGTAGCGTGCCGACAACTCCCCAACCCGCCCTTCTATTATCGGCTTAGCCGCCGACGAGTCCGCAACCCACATAGCCCTGCCATCTCTGCCAAAACCGCCGAAAAAACGATACGCCTTCTTGTCCTCAATCTTTTCGGCTTCCACCCAGCCGAGGTATATCGGAGAACGGCGAAATTTTCCTGTGCAGAACAGCCATACCACCTTCTCGCCCTTCTTGTTGGGATGGGGTCCAAGAACTGGGGAGACATTGGTCATAACATCGCGTTTGCTCCATTCGCATACCGCTTTGAAGGTTTTTGCGTTGTCGGAGCGGAAAAGGGCGCCTGATGCCACCACACAATGCGGTGGTCCCTGCCACTCCCAGTGATGCACCACCATAGCGAAAAGATAGATTTTGCCGTTTAGGGAGATGGCGCCCGCGGGAACGGTGCTCGCCGCCTTTTGAGGAAGCACCTGCAGGGGACGACCCTTCTTGTCGGTCAGCCAGCGTAAATTCAGACCGTCGCTTGCGTCTTTGTCGTCCGTCACCGCCAACGCCGAACCTGCAACGCGTCTGCCCTTCTGCACATCTCCGAAAACGATGTAGAGTTTGCCTTTGTGGATGAACGAAACGCCAAGGTCGGTGTCAACACCCATAGGCGCTTTTGTGGGTCCGCTCAAAGGCTCAACAAGAATGACGCTTCCTGCAGGCGCAAGCAGAAGCCCCACAAGCAACACAGCAAAGCGCATCTCTTTCCTCTCACCGCTGAAATATAGGCAGATAGGAAAGTGGTATCTCAAGGATGAGGCAGGCGACCGCGGTGCGGTAGTCAGCCCCCATCTGCTCCTCAAACGACCACGGTGGTATGTGAACGGGGTCGGTCTGTCTCCACAAGCCGTTCTGCGTCTGAAGGCGCTTCAATTTTCTGAAGGTTGACTTCCAGTAAAGTTTCCAGAGAGCATCACCTGCCTGCCAGCAGGTCTGCGCCAGATATAGGTTGCCATACCAGACCCATTCCACAGCATCCATACCTGCACCCCCTGCCGCCAACTCCCTTCTCAGCGCCTTCTCCACCATCCTCAACGCCATCTTCAACTTCGGCTCCTCATCAGGCTTGTAAAGCCCGTAGGAGTTCAGAACGGCAGCGCCTGTTACCTGCAGTGTCAGGGTATACCAGTCGCATCCCTGCCAAAGGTAATGCCCACCGCGTTTCGTCATAAAGCGTTTTATGAACTCAACCCCTTTTTTGATGACACGCTTGGGGATGTGGAAGCCGGCATTGCGAGCGGCGCGTAGCGCCTGAACCTGCGTCACCGTCAGAGAGAGTTCTGGCTCATCACCGCGCCAGTCGTCAAAGTCGCGGGGGAAATAGCCCCAGCCGCCGTTTTTATATTGCGACCTGATGATGACGCGGATGGCGCGTTGGATGGCGCCGCGTAATCGTCGGCGGAATTGTGGCGGTCCTGAACCATACACCTGCGTCAGAAAGAGTGTCGCATAACCGTGGGTGTGCATTAAGGAGTGCGCGAAATTCGCTTCGGCAAAGAACCCTGTGCGGTCTTGGTGGTCAAGGACGAATTTGACGGCGCGGCGAATGTTGTCCGAAAACTCCCCACGGGCGTAGGTGGAACCGCTCCCCAGAAACGCCAGCCCCGCAAGAGATGTGACCGCAACCTCATACTGCACACCCAAAGAACCATCCCGCCTTTGAGACTGCGCCAGATATCTCAACCCCTTTCGCAAAACGCGATAAACTTCATCCGTCTCAGGTAAGGCGCCCTTTGTAACCCCTTCACCATCTGCAAAAAGCACAAACGGCAGCGCAAAAAGTGCCATAAAAAGACGCCACATAACACCTGCTCCGTCTCCTCATATTATTTTACCCGCAACCTCTGCACAAATTCACACAAGTATCAAGCCCCACCATCAGTATGGCACAATCCGTCTTGTGTGTGAGAGACCGTTTCCAACACCCCCGTTCTGAGCAGAAATCTGCTTACCCGCAGAATCCCAATAACGGGGGCGGTTTTCGGGGTAGCCGCGCACAAATTACCTGTCACACCTCATCAGCGAAGATAAGGGTGCTGGTATGTGATTCCGCAGAAGGTAGGGAATCCGGGATGACTACCTTGGGCGACGCTCGGGGCGAGGTCTTGCGGGGTTGACTCTGATGCGTCTTCCCTCGTGCATAGAACCGTCAAGTGCTTCAATCGCCGCTTGCGCTTCGGAGTCATTCGGCATTTCCACAAAGCCAAACCCCCGCGACCGCCCCGTCATCCTGTCGGTTATAACACGGGCGGATGAGACTGTGCCGTAGGCCTCAAAGAGCCGCCGCAGCGACTCCTCCGTCGTTGAGTAGGCCAGATTGCCCACATAAATCACCATCTCAGCGTGCCTCCAACCAATGGAACATCCTTACGGCGGCACCCAGCGGGAAGGCTTAAACCAACCTGCAAGGCAACACCTGCTCGCAACACTAACACCAATTTCTTCTGCTTGCAAGCCTTTTCTCAACAAAAAATTGCTTCTCTCCCCTTTTCAATGTCTCTTCACCTGCAACAACCGCCATCCTTTTTGACAGAATGCTTCTTGTGTGCTACAATTGCGGAGCAATTTGGAGAAAGCGTTATGCGAAGACTTGGCAAAGGCTTAAGGGACCTTTTCGGTGGTGCGGAGGCAGGACCTGTTGTGGAAGTGGATGTTAACGCGATAACTCCCAACCCGTATCAGCCGCGCACCGACACAGAGGAAGGAATAAGCGAGTTAGTGGAATCCATAAAGAAGGACGGGGTTCTACAGCCAATAGTTGTGCGTCCGTTCGGCGAGGGTTTCCAGTTGGTTTTCGGGGAGAGGCGCTGGCGGGCGTCTATTAGAGCGGGGCTTACCAGAGTTCCCGCTTTGGTAAGAGATGTTGATGAGGAAGGTCTGTTGCGGTTCGCGTTGATAGAGAACATGCAGAGACGGGATTTGAATCCGATAGCCAAAGCGCGCGCTATAAAGACCTATATGGAGCGATACGGCTACACCCAAGCCGAGGTAGCCGAGAAGTTGCGCCTGTCGCGTTCCACAATCGCCAACACCCTGCGGCTCCTCGCCCTCCCACAGAGACTGAAACGCCAACTTGAGAGGGGCGAGATATCACCTTCATCGGTGCGATACGCCGCCACAACACGCAAACCCACCGCAAAGACATCCTTAAAAGACCCCACCCTTAAGACGCTTGAGGCGGAGTTGCGGGAAGTTTCTGACTGGGCGCTCACCATAAGCGGAACCCCCTATGCGGGTAGAATAACAATCAGATACAAAAGTAAAAAGGACTTGATGCGCCTGTGTGAAGTTTTGAAAAGGGCGTTTGTTAGGAGAGGTTAAGGAATGGCGCGGGAAGGTCAGGAAAGATTTGGAGGGCGGGGATGCGGTTAGACAAACTGACTCCTGATATGCGGAAAGTTCTGCAGTTCGTGAGCGATTTTGCGCGCTGCGTTCAGGTGCGTAAGATGTATCCCCCAGAACATCCCTTCATAAGCGACAGCGCCAAACACGCACTTGCAAGCGCTGCCAACGCCTTTGAGGTAAGTCCCTCTCTCTCTTTCGGGGTCTCCGCGTCAGGTTTCTATGTTCTGGATGAGGAATTGAAAAAACCGCCACCAATATGCAGGGACTTAGCCAACCTGATGCGGAGAGTAGGACTTGACACCATAACCGTTCACAGAGGGGTGGACGAGGGACAGATTGCCTCTTTCACAAAAGAGTTGGCAGAACTTGACGCAAAGGTTCTGCGCGGTGACAAGGTGAGTGTGGACCCCGATGATGTGGCGCAACGCTATCCACACATTGAGGTGAACGCCTTCAAATGGGAACGGGTCACCACAAAGGAGACCAAGATACTGGAGAAGGTGAAGGAGAAGGCGGAGGAGTTGGGCGAGGACGAAATGAAAATCGTTGAGTATCTGCTGCAAGCAGGAGAAAGCGATTTGACAGACGACCTTTCAGGTAAGGTGCTTGTTGGTCTCCTTGAAGCGTCCCCTGACAGGGTTTCGGAGATGGTGCGACAGGCGATGCTGAAGGGGGGACTGGAGGAAGAGGATGGGGTGGTTTATGAGATACAAAAAGGCGCGCTCGCCTTACCCGAGAAGGTGGCTCAGACGATATTTGACAGGATAGCGCTTGCGCTTGTGGAAGGCGAGAAGGCGGCGTCCGCAGATGTGGAAAACGCCTTCTACACCATCTTGAAAGGTCTGCCTCCCACTGTGCTCAAGACGCTTTTCGGCAGCGGGGTCGCCACCGCAAGTCAGGAACACGCCACAGAGTTACTGAAATCTCTTTCCCGCCGTGTTCGGACAAAAATTCTTATTAACGAACTGCTTAAGGAATATTCGGACGCCGAGATGGAGCGGGTTGTGCGGAAGATGGTCGCATTCGGTGCGGAGATGGCAGAAATCGCCGAACTGCTTTCCCAGGAGTTGGGAAGGTTGGCGTCTGAGGAGAGTCGTGAGAAGGCGCTGCGGCGTCTGATGAGCGTCGTGCGGCGAGAAGTAGAAGGGCGTGTCAAGCCACGCTACAAAGCACTTGTGGTGGAACCCGACGCCGACACCGTCGCCATATACAAAGCCGCTTTCTATGAGCATTCCTGCCGCGTGAAAGTCGTCACAGATGCCGAAGCCGCTCTGCACGAACTGCAGCAGAACGGTTACGACATCGTCGCACTTGAGTTGAAGTTGAGGGGCAGCATAACGGGACACGAACTACTCAACCACCTGCGTAAAAAAGATGTGCCCGTCATCATCGGCACCGAAGTTGAAGGGTTCAAAAACGATTTTGAGGTCGCCACCTACAAACATAAGCGCTTTCTGGTAAAACCTCTGACAATAGAGGATGTGGAAGCGGCGCTGGAAGAGTTGCTTAAAGAACAGAAGTCTGATAAAGCGGAGACGGTTGCCGTGGGTGGTGAGGGCAGCGGCGGCACCTCGCCCGTTCAGGATGAGGAGTTAGAAGAAGCAGCGGCGATACAGAAGGGCTTGCTGCCCAAGGAACTGCCGTCTGTTGAGGGCTTCCACCTTGCGGCAGCGTATGCGCCCTGCAAAGGCGTCGGCGGTGACCTCTACGATGTTGTGCGCCTTTCTGATGATAAGGTGGGGATTTTTGTAGGTGATGTGAGCGGCAAAGGAATATCAGCCGCAATGGTTATGGTGTTGGTCAGAACACTTTTCAGAACCGCCGCCGCCTTCCACGAATCCCCCCGCCAAACCCTCATCCACCTCAACCGACTCCTATCACGCGAAATGGCTGAAGGTATGTTTGTCTCCGCCGTCTATGTGATAATTGACCCAAAACGGCGCGAACTCTTCATCTCCTCCGCAGGACACTGCCCACCACTCTTCTGGGCAACAGAGCGCGACAAAGTGATGGCGCAGCCCATCGGCGAGACGGGCATGGTTCTGGGACTGGGGGATACGGAAATTTTCCATAACAAAACCAAGGAGTTTCTGTTTCAAGTTGACCCCGGTGTTGGACTGCTCCTCTATACCGACGGCATAACCGAAGCGATGAACGAGTCGGGTGAGCAGTTCGGAGAGGAGCGCCTCATTGAAGTGATAGAATCATCAGGGACTCACGAGCCGGAGCGGATTCTCGCCAACATCTACGGCGCTGTTGATGTGTTTCGCGGCGAGGCTCCGCAGTCAGACGAT
>Ga0190361_1000700_pt1 | contig 13161 bp, 11 predicted proteins | sample 48721845_MG_FD_161273 | JGI IMG/M metagenome (GOLD analysis project Ga0190361, IMG submission 161273) | Hydrothermal vent microbial mat bacterial communities from Southern Trench, Guaymas Basin, Mexico - 4872-18-4-5_MG | ecosystem: Environmental > Aquatic > Marine > Hydrothermal vents >...
CATTGGTTGGGTTTTGTTTCAAAAATTCTTGCCAGGCTTCTCTTCTTAAAGGCTTCACATGCTCAATAATATAACAGAAGTCATCATTGGTTGGTTCTTGTTGCAAGAGTTTCTGCCAGGCTTCCTTTCTTAGGGGCTTTACATACTCAATAATATAGCGCAGGTCATCATTGGTTGGATTTTGTTGCAAGAGTTCTTGCCAAAGCTCACTTAATCTTCCCTTTGTCATTTTATATCACCTCCCTTCCATATTTTTTAATGCACTATTTAGGTTTTACACTATATATTTAAAATTGTCAAGGGATGGTATAGGTATAATAAAAAAAGGGTAAGGTTAATACCCTAATATCAATTGGAGAATTGGCTCACAGCTCGAAAAATTCTAAGTAATTTTTAAATTAATCTAATCAATCTCGATCACAGTTTTTTCTTTTTTGCCAATCTTTTTCTAAACTTTTCTACCCTTCCCATAGTGTCAACAATTTTTTCCTTTCCGGTATAAAAGGGATGACATTTAGAGCAAATTTCTATTTCCATAAACTCTTTGGTAGAGCCTACCTCAAAGGTATTTCCGCAGGCACAACGAACTTTTGCTTTTGGATAATATTTGGGATGGATTTGTTTTTTCATAAATTTTTATTAATATATTGAATTATAACCTAAGGCTGTTGAAAAATCAAGCATTATTTGATAAAATGAAAACATATGACAAAAGAAAAAAACTTAAAATTGGATCCAGAAGAAATGGCCAAGTTTGGATTACATTTTGGCCACAAGACCTCTAAAACCCATCCTAAAATGGAACCTTTTATTTTTGGAGTAAGAAACACCATTCATATTATTGATTTGGAAAAAGCCAAGAAAGAATTTGAAAAAGCCCTGGGTTTCCTTTCTCAATTAATTTCAGAAGGGAAAAAATTGCTTTTGGTTGGCACTAAAATTCAACACAAAAAGCTAATAGAATCAATAGCCAAAGAGTGCAAATTGCCTTTTGTGAACGAAAGATGGCTGGGAGGAACTTTTACCAATTTCCCGGTGATTAAGAAAAGGATAGAATATTTCAAAGATTTGGAAAGGAAAAAAGAAGAGGGAGAGTGGGAAAAATACACAAAAAAAGAAAGATTAAAACTAGAAAAAGAATTAAGGGAGTTAAGAGAAAAATTTGAAGGGTTGAGGAACTTAGAAAAACTACCAGACGCTGTTTTTATTACCAACCTGGATAAGGACTATTTGGTTGTAAAAGAATCTAAAAGGAAAGGAATAAAAACAGTGGCTATTTGCGATACTAATACAGACCCCACCTTAGTTGATTATCCTATTCCAGCTAATGATGATGCTATTTCTTCGGTAAAATATATTTTAGAAAAGGTCAAAGAAGTTATTTTAAAAGCCCAAAAAGCTAAATCAAAAAAAGAGTAAAATATGGAACAAAAAGAATCAAAGGAGCTTAATCAAGGTGTTATTGAGGCCTACATTCATCAAAACAAAAAAATTGGAGCAATGGTAGATTTAAGGTGTGAGACAGATTTTGTGGCTCGAACCGATGAATTCAAGACCCTGGCCCACGAGCTATGTCTTCAGATAGCAGCAATGAGGCCTCAATTCATAAACCCAGAAGATATTCCAGAAGAGTTTTTAGAAAAAGAAAAAAATAAAATAAGAGAAGAACTTCAAGGGTCAGGTAAACCAGAAAAAGTGATGGAAGAGGTTATTAGAGGAAAATTGGAAAAACTAAAAAAAGAAATTTGTCTTTTATCTCAACCCTGGATTAAAGATGGATCAAAAACAATTGGAGATTTGGTCCAAGAGACTAAAGCCCAATTAAAAGAAGAAATTTTAGTAAAAAGATTTATAAGATTTGAAATCTAAAATGTTAGAAACCATTTTGACAATTTTTTGCTTTATAGGTTTTGTAGGAATGATTGCTATTGTTTGGCAAAAGATTCCTTTAATTTCAGGGTTACCATTAGTTCTTCCTGAAGAGAAAAAAGATAGCCTTTCAGCAGTGATAAAAGAGAAAATTGAGAAGAGCCCTCCTTTTAAAAAATTTATTCCCGAAATTTTTCTTCAAAAGATTCTTTCTAAAATAAGGGTTTTGTTGTTAAGGATTGAGGGTAGGGTGGCAGGTCGTCTTCAAAAACTGAGAGAAAAATCCAAAAGAAACAAAGAGGTTTCCGAGGATGATTATTGGGAAGAATTAAAAAAATTAACTAAAAATTCTCAAGATTTTAAACTTTAGTTTTTGAGCCTGGATAGCTCAGCTGGAAGAGCAGCCGCCTTGTAAGCGGCAGGTCGTGGGTTCGAATCCCACTCCAGGCTCTTTTTTTGTAATTTGCAATTTTCAGAGATATAATAAAAACGGAACCTTAAATTTGTTTTTAAATCTTAATAAGGAAAGGAGGTGATAAAATTGAGAGGGATTTTTGATAAAGAAGGTAGGCCAATTAAGATGGGGAACATTGTGAAAGCAGAAGTTGAAAGAATAATTTTACAACAGAAAGATGGAGAGTTGAAAAAAGTAAAAATTACTGAAATTGTTTTTGGAAAGGTGCTGATGTTAGGGCCTGAAAAGTGTTTAATTGAAAATTATGGAGAGGTGAAGAATGAGAAATTGGTTGTTGTTGCTTAACTGAGAGGGGCTTGTTCAAAACAAGAACAAGCCCCAATTTTAAAGGGTTTGGGAATAAGGTAAGTATTGAAGGAGTTAGGGTCTTGACAAGGATTTTAGAGGCAATAAAATAGAAAATGGAAAACGAAAATATGATTGAAAGAAAAGAAAACTTAAAGGATTGAGACAGCTAAAAGGAAAAATTGAAGAGACCAACAAAAAATCAGGAAGTCTCTTCCTGATTTTTCATCACCAGAACCTTGAAAGGTAAATAAGAAATTGGTTCTTTGGGGTTGCTCCGAGTCTCTATTTATTTGAGGATTTGATCCTGGTCCAGGATGAACGCTGGCGGCGTGGATAAGGCATGCAAGTCAGAGGGCTCCGATTTACTTCGGAGCACCTGGCGAACGGGTCAGTAACACGTGGGTAACATACCCCAGAGACAGGGATAACCCGGGGAAACTCGGGATAATCCCTGATAGTCCCCGTCTTTTTTTGAAGGACGGGGTAAAAGCGGCCATTTTGGCACGTGCTCTGGGATTGGCCCGCGGCCTATCAGCTAGTTGGTGGGGTAATAGCCCACCAAGGCTATGACGGGTAGGCGGGATGAGAGTCTGACCGCCGACAGGGGCACTGAGACACGGGCCCCACTCCTACGGGAGGCAGCAGCCGAGAATCTTGGGCAATGGGGGAAACCCTGACCCAGCGACGCCGCGTGCCGGAAGAAGGCCTTCGGGTTGTAAACGGCTTTTGCCACTGAGTAAGTCCCTAAGGACTGAAAGTAAGTGGCGAATAAGCGGGGGCTAATTCTGTGCCAGCAGCCGCGGTAAGACAGAACCCGCAAGCGTTATCCGGATTTACTGGGCGTAAAGGGTCCGTAGGCGGTTTGGCAAGTCTACTGTTAAAACCCTCGGGCTCAACCTGAGGAATGCAGTAGAAACTGCCAGACTAGAGGGCGCTAGAGGGAGGTGGAACTGCCGGTGTAGGGGTGAAATCCGTTGATATCGGCAGGAACACCGAAAGCGAAGGCAGCCTCCTGGGGCGACCCTGACGCTGAGGGACGAAAGCGTGGGGAGCGAACGGGATTAGATACCCCGGTAGTCCACGCCCTAAACGATGGGGACTAGTTGCCTGAAGTGTCGACCCTTCAGGTGGCGAAGCTAACGCGTTAAGTCCCCCGCCTGGGAAGTACGGCCGCAAGGCTAAAACTCAAAGGAATAGACGGGAGCTCACACAAGCGGTGGACCACGTGGCTTAATTCGACGACAAGCGAGGAACCTTACCAGGGCTTGACACCCCGATGAAACCCTGAGGAAACTCGGGGCTCCACAAGGACGTCGGGGCAGGTGCTGCATGGTTGTCGTCAGCAGGTGCCTTGAGGTGCATGCTTAGATGCCGGAACCTGCGCAACCCCTACCCTGTGTTTCAAGTGTCACAGGGAACTGCCAGGGTTAACCTGGAGGAAGGTGGGGACGACGCCAAATCAGCATGGCCCTTATGCCCTGGGCTGCACACGTGGTACAATGCCAGCTACAACGGGTTGCAAACCCGTAAGGGGGAGCTAATCCCTAAAAAGCTGGCCCAGTTCGGATCGAGGTCTGCAACTCGACCTCGTGAAGCCGGAATCGCTAGTAATCGCCAATCAGCCATGTGGCGATGAATATGTTACTGAGCTCTGTACTCACCGCCCGTCACGCCAAGCGAGCCGGGAACAGCCGAAGTCCCTGAGTTTTCGGGGCCTAAGCTGGGCTCGGTGAGAGGGGCGAAGTCGTAACAAGGCACGGCTAGGGGAACCTGGTCGTGGACCATTCAATTTTAATTTTAATTGGTCGACTAATTTTGAGGGGCGAGATATCTCCTCTCAAATTAAGGGTGTTGATCTCTGTACCCCAAAGGGAGATCCTCGGAGCAACCCCAAGAGACCAATTTTAAAACCCTTCTTGTCGGTTTTTATTTTTATTAATTTTTTTAAATATGCCTGTTCCCAAAAGAATAATTAATTTTTTAGAAAAAAATAAAACAAAATACGAATTGATTAACCACCGAACAGTCTATACTGCTTTTGACAAAGCCCAAACATTAAAGGTGCCAGAGAAAACAATAGCCAAGACCTTACTTTTGAAGGTCGACAGAAAACTGGTTTTTGTTGTAATTCCGGCCCACAAAAATTTAGATGAGAAAAAACTTAAAAAATTTACTAAAGCCAAAAAAATCAGTTTTCTTTCAGAAAACTCCATAAAGAAAAAAATAAAAGGAGTAAAATTGGGGGCTGTTCCTCCTTTTGGAAATTTGTGGAAAGCAACGACATTGGTAGATAGATCTTTGATGAAAGAAAAGAAGATTATTTTAAATAGCGGAGACTATAATTGGTCAATTAAGATTTCTCCTAAAGTGTTTAAAAAATTGATTCCTGATTTAGTTTTAGGGATTTTTAGCAAACCCAAAAAGAAATCCAAGAGCCCAAAGAAAAGAAAAAAGAAATAAAATGGGTGTGTAGCTCAGTGGTAGAGCGCATCTCTGATAAAGATGAGGTCGGAGGTTCGATCCCTCCCACACCCACCAGTTCCAGAGGTTTCCTCTGGAATTTTTTTAAGAGGATGTGGTTTTTAGAAAATTTCTTGTATCTATTTTATTTTTGTGATAATTTTAATTAATAAGGGCCCGTAGTTTAGTGGTAGAACATCTCTTTTGCAAAGAGAAGGTCGTGGGTTCGATTCCCACCGGGTCCACAGAAAGGGTTGCTATGGTTTTTGGGGTTGGTATAATATAATAATTAAACTTTTAAAAGGTCGAAAAAACCATTAAACATTCTAATTAAAAAAATATATATTAATTATGATAGACTGGTATACCATCACTATCGAAGCCTTAAAAGATCTTTGGCAGGGATTTTTAATGTTTTTGCCAAAACTGATTGGAGCGATTATTGTTTTTATTATCGGTTGGTTCATCTCAGTAGGGATTGGTAAATTGGTAGCAGAGATCTTGAAAAGATTAAGATTTAATAGCATTTTTGAAAGAGGGTGTTGGAAAGAAGCTCTAGAAAAAGCCGAGTTAAAAGTAGATCCTTCTGGTTTTGTGGGAGCAATTGTTAAGTGGGTGTTGGTGATTGTCTTTTTGCTGGCAGCAGTAGAAATTTTAGGGATGGTTCAGTTTGCTGGATTTTTGAATAAGGTTTTGGCTTATTTGCCCAATGTAATAGTAGCCGCTTTGATTTTAGTGGTAGCGGTAATAATTGCTGATATTTTAGAAAAACTAGTCCGGGTAGCAGTAGAAGGAATAAAGGTGGGTTATGGAAAATTGGTGGGAAGTATAGTGAAATGGGCTATCTGGATATTTGCTATTTTGGCCATCCTGATGCAGTTAAAAATTGCGGTAGAATTAATCTTGACACTCTTTACAGGGTTTGTGATAATGGTAGCAATTGCCGGAGGTATTGCTTTTGGTTTGGGGGGCAAAGAAATGGCCGGAGAAATTTTGCAGACCTTAAGAGATAAATTAAGATCATAAAGAAAAAATTAAACTAAGGATTTAATTTGGATCTCGGAGGAACTAAAACCTCTTGACAGGGTTTTTGGTTCTGTTAAAATGATTAGGAGACATGAAAAAAATTTCAATAAAAAAAGAAAGTAAAGGCAAAGAAAGCGGCTGAAAAGAATTTAAAAAGCAAAGAACTTGCCAAAAGCCGCTTTCTTAAAGCGGCTTTTGGCTAAAAAACAGGAATTGATTGAATAATGTACATTGAAAATTGAATAAAAACGGTTATTAATTGCTAGCCAAGAGTGATTTATGGGTGGATGGTGGATGCCTTGGGTGGCGGCGGCGATGAAGGACGTGGGGTGCCTGCGATAAGCCCGGGGGAGGTGGCTACCAACCTGTGATCCCGGGATCTCCGAATGGGGAAACCCATTCCGATGATAAATCGGAATACCCCGATGTTACATCGGGGGGCGAACCCGGGGAAGTGAAACATCTCAGTACCCGGAGGAAAAGAAACCAATCGTTCGCGTCTCACTTTTGAGAAAAAATTGTTTTAAGGTTTTAATTTTTTGTTTTGATTTTTGCATCTTGCATTTTAATTTTGAGCAAGCGCCGAGCATAGTGAGGCGCGAGCGAACATTCCCTTAGTAGCGGCGAGCGAACAGGGAGGAGCCCAAACCCTAAACCGATCTGGTTTAGGGGGTTGGAGGACAACAGCAGGGACTTTGTCCCAGGGAGTTACAAAATCTTTCTTTAGCCGAAGGAGTCTGGAAAGACCCGCCATAGAGGGTAAAAGCCCCGTAGGCGAAAAGGAAAGATCTCCCCGGCTGTTGTTCCTGAGTACCATGAGGCCAAGAAAACCTCGTGGGAATCAGGCGGGACTACACCGCCAAGGCTAAATACGTCCGCCACACCGATAGTGAACCAGTACCGTGAGGGAAAGGTGAAAAGTAGGGAGGTGATCCCGGTGAAATAGAACCTGAAACCATCCACCCACAAGGAGTCGGAGGTCCGATGAAAATCGGACTGACGGCGTGCCTATTGAAGAATGAGCCAACGAGTTCGTGTTACCCGCGAGTCTAAGCGGAGGAAACCGCGAAGGCGTAGCGAAAGCGAGTGTTAAAAGCGCGCTAGCGGGTAGCGCGAGACCCGAAGCCGAGCGAGCTTGCCCTGGGCAGGGTGAACTCCGTAGAAATACGGAGGGAGGCCCGAACCCGTGAGCCGTGCAAAACTCTGGGATGACCTGGGGCAAGGAGTGAAAAGCTAATCGAGCTCGGGAATAGCTGGTTCTCCCCGAAATAGCTTTAGGGCTAGCCCCAAAGGTTTCTCTCTGGAGGTAGAGCACTGGAAGGGATATCGCGCCGTATGGTAGGTATTCCTACCAAACTCCGAATGCCAGAGAGTAATACTTTGGGAGTCAGACCTTGGGCGCTAAGGTCCAGGGTCAAAAGGGAAACAGCCCAGACCCTCATCTAAGGCCCCTAAATCTGAGCTAAGTGTTTTTTAAGGAAGTCTTTTGGCATTGACAGATAGGAGGTTGGCTTAGAAGCAGCCATCCTTTAAAGAGTGCGTAACAGCTCACTATTCGATGCCAGAAGGCGCCGAAGATTCCCGGGACTTAAGCTCAGTGCCGAAGATAGGGCTCTACACCAAATTTTGGTGTGGAGGGTAGGGGAGCGTTCGCAACGCGCTGAAGCGGAAGGGTGACCGACCGTGGAGCGTTGCGAAGTGAGAATGTTGGCACGAGTAACCGCAATTCCGATGAGAACTCGGAACACCGAAAGCCCAAGGTTTCCTTGGCAACGGCAATCGGCCAAGGGTTAGGCGGTCCTAAGGCGTAGCCGAAAGGCGAAGCTGAAGGGTAGCCGGTTAATATTCCGGCCCTCGGGCACCATTTTTCTTGGAGTGACGAAGAGTAGTAGCTTGGGCAAGTTATTGGATTCTTGTTCCCAACATAAGGAGAAATCCAAGTGTTGGGAAAATTATTCCCTTCGGGGAATAAAATCCAAGTGAGCACTCTTCCTAGAAAAGCTCCAAGAAAGTTAAGGTGGTGCTCGATCCGTACCGCAAACCGACACAGGTGGGCTGGTAGAGTATACCAAGGTGAACGGGTGAAAGCTCCTGAAGGAACTCGGCAAAAAAGCTACCCGTAACTTCGGGAGATGGGTTCCCCGATGCAACATCGGGGCGCAGCGAAAGTTCCCCTGGCGACTGTTTACCAAAAACACAGGTCCCTGCTCAACTCGTAAGAGGATGTATAGGGGCTGAGGCCTGACCAGTGCCCGTGCGTTAAAAGCGGCGGTGCGTTTCCGTTTGGGAATGCGCTGATCGCTCTAAGCCACGGGTGAACGTCGGCGGTAACTCTGACCGTCCAAAGGTAGCGTAATCCCTTGCCAGGTAAGTTCTGGCCCGCATGAAAGGCTTCACGACTGGGGGACTGTCTCCAGGAGCTGCCCGGTGAAAATGCAATAAGGGTGAAGATGCCCTTTACCTGCGGCTAGACGGAAAGACCCCGGGAGCTTCACTGCAGGATCGTATTGAATTACGAGTCTGAATGCGAAGCGTAGTGGGGAGGCTATGAAGCCCCGATTCCGGTCGGGGTGGAGCCGCCAATGAGACACCCACCTTTCAGGTTCGTAATTCTAATCCCTTTTCAGGGAGACAGTGCGATCTGGGCAGTTTAAGTGGGGCACTTGCCTCCTAAAAGGTAATGGAGGCGTTCAAAGGTCGGCTAACCAGGGATGGAAATCCTCGGTGGTCCTACAAAGGGATAAGCCGGCCTGACTGCAAGCAGGATATTGCGCGCAGAGGGGAAACCCGGACTTAGTGAACCGATGGTGGTTGGTAGAACCGCCAGAGATCATCAGACAAAAGTTACCCCGGGGATAACAGGCTGGTAGGGCCCGCGAGTCCACATCAACGGCCCTGTTCGGCACCTCGATGTCGGCTCACCACATCCTGGGGGTGGAGAAGCTCCCAAGGGTTGGGCTGTTCGCCCATTAAAGTGGTACGTGAGCTGGGTTCAGACCGTCGCGAGACAGGTTGGTCCCTATCTACCGCAGGCGCCGAGCCTTGAGGGGAGTCGTCCCTAGTACGAGAGGACCGGGATGAACCGACCTCTGGTCTACCAGTTGTTCTGCCAAGAGCACAGCTGGGTAGCTATGTCGGGAAGGGATAAGAGCTGAAGGCATCTAAGCTCGAAGCCCACCCCAAGATTAGGGCTCTTAGTCCCCTCGGAGATGACGAGGTTGATAGGCTGCAGGTGTAAGCCCTGTAAGGGGTTGAGCCGAGCAGTCCTAATCGGACGATCAGACCTCTTGGCTAGCAATTAGTAACCGTATTTTTGAAAGAGGTGTTTTAGTGGCGGCTATACTGGGCTTGTTCCACCTGTTCCCATACCGAACACAGAAGTGAAATAGCCCAAGGCCGATGATACTCCGATGAAAGTCGGAGGAAAGTAGGTAGCCGCCACTCAAGCACCTCTTTTTTATTTAAGGTTGTCAAAATAATTTTCCCAATATAAGATAAAATAATGCTTCAAAATAAGACAATACTGATCTCTTTTTTAACGATCATTTTGATTATTGGGGTTTTTAATTTTACCCCCCTAAACAAACCTGTTAAAAATTTTTTTTACTCTTGTTTTAAACCGTTTCAAGAATTTTTTTGGCAAACAGGAGAAAAAATTTCCTCCTTTTTTGAATTTTTACGGGAAGTAAAAAGTTTGAGAAAGGAAAACGAGGTTTTAAAATCTAAAATCAACCAATTGTTGGTAGAGAACCTAACCTTGAGAGAATTAAAAAAAGAAAACGAGCAATTGAAAAAAGCCTTAAAGATAAGCTTGGAAGAAAAATTTGAATTGGAGATGGCAAAAGTAATTGGAAAAGATGTTGGTCAAGATATATTTTTAATTGACAAAGGGGAAAAAGCAGGCCTCAAGGAAAAGATGCCGGTAATTACAGAAGAAAAAATCTTAATAGGTTTGATTAAAACAGTATATCCTGATTTCTCAAAGGTTCAGTTAATTTCTCATCCAAAAATCTCTTTTGATGGGAAAATTTCCGGAAAAGAAGTTTATGGATTGGTAAGGGGGGAGGGGAATTATAAAGTGATTTTTGATTTAATTCCAAAAGAAAGCTTGATAGAAAATGGTGATTTAGTGATTAGCGCTGCTTTAGGGGGACTTTTTCCTGAAGGGCTTTTAATAGGTAAGATCACTGAAGTAAAAAAGTCGGATTTGAAATCTTTCCAAACAGCTAAAATTGAACCTGCTTTTGATATTACCAAAAACAAAAAGGTTTTTATTATTTTAAGTTTTTAAATTAAAATGAAAAAGGTAATTTTGGCTTTTATAATTTTTGGATTTTTGGTTCTTTTGGAAACCAGTTTTTTTGTCCATTTTAAATTTTTAAACACTTTTTCTTTTATTTTTGTTTTGATAATTTTGGTTTTGATTAATCTTTTTGAAAAAGAAAATGAAACCCTTGGAATTTATTCAGCATTAATAGGAGGGTTTTTTTTGGATTTATTTTCAGAAAAATTTTTTGGTTTTTGGTTAATTCTTTGCTTTTTGATTTCTTTTTTTGTTAAATTTTTTGTTAAACGATATGTTTCTTTCCCCCTTTTTTAAAAAAAGAAAGATTCAATATTATTCTCAAAAAGATATCGAGCCTCACGAGATATTATTAGATTCTTTGGCAAAAAAGAAAGAAGAAGAGTTGGGTATTTCAGAAAAGAGGTTGGAGATTCCCCTTTCTTTTAATATATTGAGGGGGCTCTGCTTTTTCTTTTTTTTCTTGATCTTGATTTTGTATTTTAGAAGTTTTCAGTTTCAGATTTTAGAACACCAAAAAATTTTAGCCTTGGCAGAGAAAAACAAATACAGTTTTTCTAAAATCGAGGCAGAAAGGGGGGTGATTTATGATAGATATGGTAACCAACTAGTTTTCAATGAGACCATCTTTAATTTAATTTTAGATAAAAAGAAATTGCCTCCAAACCAAAAAGAAAGAAAGAGATTTTTGGAGAAGTTATCTTTTATCTTAAATAAAAACATAGAAGATCTAAAAAGAGAAATAGAAAACTCAAAAGAGGACCGGGTTTTGGTTTTTGAAAACCTTCCTCACCAAACCCTTCTTGTTTTAGAAGCAAGAAAGGAAGAATTTCCTGGATTAGAAATTCAAAAAAATTTCAAAAGAGAATACAAAGAGGGAAGGGTTTTTTCTCATTTGATCGGATATATGGGCAAAATTTCTAAAAAAGAGTTGGAAAAAGAACCCGACCTTTATACCCCTTTTGATTATGTAGGAAAAGATGGCTTAGAAAAATTTTATGAGAAGGTTTTAAGAACAAAACCTGGAAGAATTCAGATAGAAAGAGATGCTTTGGGAAGGGTGGTAAAAGAAAAAATTGTTTCTTTACCAGAATCCGGAAAGAGTTTGGTATTGTGGTTAGATGGTGCTCTTCAGAAGAAAATAAAAGAAGAATTAGAAAAAAAACTTAAAGCCCTTCACCTAGAAAAAGCAGCCGGGGTGGCTTTGGATCCTAAAACAGGAGGGGTGCTGGCTATGGTTTCTCTTCCATCATTTGATAATAATTTATTTCAACTTGCCAAAACTGAAACCCTCCAAAAAATTTTAAAAGATCCCCTAGATCCTCTTTTAAATCGGGTTGTTGCCGGGCAGTATTTGGTAGGTTCTACCATAAAACCCCTTTTGGCGAGTGCTGCCCTACAAGAGAAAATTATTGATCCTGATAAAAAAATTTATGACCCTGGCTTTATTGAAATTCCTCACCGGTATAATCCAGAAATTATTTATCGATTTGAGGATTGGGAAGTCCATGGTTGGGTAGATTTAAGAAAGGCGATTGCTGTTTCTTGTAATGTTTATTTTTATACAATTGGCGGAGGCTATAAAGATCAAGAAGGCTTGGGTCCCACAAGGATAAAAAAATATTTAGAACTTTTTGGTTGGGGGAATTTATTGCCCATTGATCTACCCGTTCCCGAATGGGCTAGGGGATTGGTGCCAGATCCAGAGTGGAAAAAGAAAAGATTTTCAGGTACTCCTGAGCAATATTGGTGGGATGGAGATACTTATAATCTTTCAATTGGCCAAGGTTATGTATTGGCTACCCCTCTCCAGGTAGTTACTGCTTTTTCTGCTATTGCTAATGGAGGAAAACTATTTGAGCCTCATTTGGTTTGGAAGATTATTGATAAAGAAAAAAAAGTAATAAAAGAAATACCCCCAAAATTAATTAGAGAAAATTTTATTGACCCAGAAAATCTTAAAATTGTAAGAGAAGGAATGAGAATGGCAGTAACTGGAGAAGGGGCTCCTCATGCTTCAGCCATCGCCCTAAATGATTTACCTGTTCCAGCAGCTGCCAAAACCGGGACGGCCCAAGTGGGCAGAAAGCAATGCCCTAATTGTTATAATATTTGGATTACCGTTTTCGCTCCCTATGAAGATCCTCAGATTGTATTGACCCTAATGATTGAAGATGTACCAGGCTTGCTTTCCCAAGTAATTACTCCAGTAGCCAAAGAAATCCTAAATTGGTATTTCGAGAACAAAACAACCGAGGAACCCTTAAATTGACTATCTGGTTCAAAAATGGTAAGTTTTTAAAACCTATCTAAAAAACCCAAAAAAATCTATGAAACTTTCTATTATTATCCCGGTTTTAAACGAAGAAAATTATTTACCCCCTCTTTTAAATTCTCTCAAGAATCAGGGTCTTAAAAATTACGAAATAATTATTGCTGATGGCGGATCTAAAGATAGGTCTTTAGAGATTGCCAAAAGTTTTAAATGCAAGATTGTGACGGGGGGATTGCCAGCCAGAGGAAGAAATGAAGGAGCGAAAATAGCCAAAGGGGAACTTTTGTTGTTTGTGGATGCAGATGTGAGTTTTTCTAGAAATTCTTTAAAAAAATTTTTAGAAGAGTTTAGCAAGAAAAAACTAGATGTAGCCAGTTTTCTTTTAAAACCAGAGGGAAATGTTTTCTTCATAAAGTTATTATATGACACCTTTTACAATCTTCCTGTTTTGGCGATGGAAAAAAT
>Ga0190361_1000702_pt1 | contig 13142 bp, 10 predicted proteins | sample 48721845_MG_FD_161273 | JGI IMG/M metagenome (GOLD analysis project Ga0190361, IMG submission 161273) | Hydrothermal vent microbial mat bacterial communities from Southern Trench, Guaymas Basin, Mexico - 4872-18-4-5_MG | ecosystem: Environmental > Aquatic > Marine > Hydrothermal vents >...
CATACCCCGCGTGCGGAGACACAACCCCCAAAGCCCGCTCGTCACCCTTCTCCTTCATCCACTCCTTCAGCATCCCCCGCAACCTCTCCTCGTCCAGAGGATACCATCCCCTTATCGCGAATTCCGCTCTTCTCCGCATCCTCTCTCCTCCATACCGCCACCCTGCTTGCAGATAACCAGTCCCCAAGCCTCCTACCAAGAAACAGAAGCAGCGGTCCCTCAATGATGACCACCACGCGTGTTACGCTGCGCACCAGAATCTGCGCAAAACTTGCTCTACCTCCTCCCTCATCCACCACGCACAATCCCATTATACTCTTGCCCACCGTTTTGCCAAAGATTGTTTCGCTGACACTGAAGTAAAGAATCTGAAGTGGCACAACAAAGGCGAGCGACAAGTCTTTTGCCTGTGAGGCTCCACCGATACCATAAATCACCGCCACAACACCGCCTGCCAGAACCAGTGAATCTATCAGATACGCACCCACCCGCACAAGCGGACCCGCCGCAGGAAGCGCCGACGGCAGGCGCATCTCCATCTTGCTGAAAGCCAGAATAACCAGACCCGCCACAACACAGCCCAAAAGCGCAAGGTAAAGCAGCACGGTAAGCCGCGACAAAAACGGTGGTCCCAGAATCTTTCTGAACTCGCCGTCGCCCACCGCCACAACGCTGCCGAACATAGCCACAAGGAGAGGTTTTCCATCAACAACGCAACCGTTCACATCAAAGAGCACCCGCCTGCCAAAAAGCCACCCGAAATGCCCCTCAATGCGCTTCTCCTCCACAAATCCCTTATCCGAAAGGCTAAACTCCACCACATAATAGAGGCTGTCAAGTGGCACACAGAATATATGGATTCCGTCTTTAAGGTATGCCGCCCACACAGCACGGCTCCTCGGAAGCCCTGTTGAACGCAGACCTTGGCTATCAGCGGTGTAGATTTTGCCTTCTCCGTCAACGCAGATGAGCGTAGGCGATTTTCTGCCGGAGATAGGCACAGCAATCTGGGCTTTTGTCAGTTTGTGGACAAAAATAGCGCGGGGTTGAGCGTTGGGGCGGGTTGCCACTTCAAACAAGCCGACTTTCTGGTCATCTGATACCGCGCCAACATAGACGCTTTCTTTTGCGCCAAGCAGCCCTGTCGCCTGCCAGCCAGACGGCAGCGCAACTCCAAAGCGCACCTTCCCTCCACGCTCAAGAACAGAGGCGTCAAAAAAGGCAAGCCCTTTGTGCGCTACCACAAAGAACTCTCCCGCAACACAGGCAGGACCCAGTTCTGCGTCAAGGCAGCGCTCGTGGGTGCCTTTGAGCGGTCGCACGCGCAGTCCCGCTGACGAGCCGAGCATCGGGTTGCGCGCATATACAAGCCACACCTGCTTATCCCACACAACCAACTGTGGAGAGAAGAGATACTCCCTCCAAAGCGATGCCTCAGAAAGATAGAAAAGAAGCACCACCGCCGACACAACAAGTCCCAACATCAGACGCCTGCGTGGCAGCATTCTTCCATCCGCAAAAGTTTTGCGCTATTATATCCGTAAAGGAGGCTGTGGTGTGACTAACTTAGGAAGATGGCGCAAAATCGTGTTCGTTGCCGCAATTTGTGGTTGTGTTTCGGTGTCGTCCACACCCAAGCCGCCACACTGGGTTTGGTTCAGCGTCACAGATGTTCTTTCGCCCGTTCTGTTGCGGGTTGGAGGCATAGGCGTTGTGCGGTTAATAGGGGTGGAGCCGCCGGAGCGTTTTCACATAAGAGCGGGACGACTCTGGCGCCGCGCTGTTGACAAACTCCGCTCCCTCACCAAAAACAGACTTGTTCGTATGGAGCCGCCTCCTTGGGGACCTCTACCTGATGGCAGCGTTCACGAGGCTGATGTGTTCGTGCGCGTCTCTGATGTTGAGCAACTCAACCTCGCCGCTGAGATGGTGCGTCTGGGTCTTCTGCGCCTCTCAAAAGACTACAAACGCAGTAAGTATTACATCCTGCTCAAGAATATGGAGGAGGAAGCACGCAGTCACGCCCGTGGTCTTTGGGCGTCCCCAAAGCATAAGTAAAATGCTGGAATCGTGGTGAGAAACCGATAAAATGTTGTGGAAACCAAGCGGAGAGAGGTTATGAGGCTGACAGGAGGGAAACTGGGGGCGGTAGGAGCGGTGTTGGTTCTTGCTGTTTTGATATTTGTGGTTTGGTTTGTGATATGGGCGGCGGGGTGCTGGGTTCTGGAGCGGGGTTTTGGAGTCGGAGCGGTTGGTTTTTCGGTATGGGGTGTGATAGCGGCGTTTTTGGTGCTGGTTCTGATAGCGGGTGCGTTTGAGAAGATGGAGGGGCATTGGCGTCGGGGAGAGATGGTGACGCGTGCGTTTTTTGACCTGTTTGAGGAGCAGCGAGTAGAGCGCCTGCGGCGGGAGATAGGGTCGCTGCCGGCGTTCGGTGTCTGGTATCACATTGTGGCGACGGCGGGTCTGGCGGTGGCGGCGTTCATAGCGGCGGCGTTCGTCCCTTACGGCTTTTTCCTGGCGTTTGTGTTTCTTGTCTTGATAGGCTATCTGTGGTTTGCGCGCTCACGGGCAATACGACTGGCGGTCGCGTTCTATGAGGGTAACAGGCTGCTGGGGCAGGGACGCGTGGAGGATGCTCTTTTCATAGCGGAGACGATGCGGAAGGTGAAGCGGAACAGCAGCGGGGCGCTGTGGTTGAAAGCAAACGCGCTGTTTGCGATGGGGCGTTACAGTGAGGCGGCAGACGCCTATCAGAAAGCGATACGGTTGAACCCTCGCCTGCGCGGTGTGCTGTTGCCCTATCTTGCATTGGCTCTGCACAGAATGGGGCTTGTGCAAAACGCGATTCGCGCATATCGCGAAGCATTGGAGGAGAACCCCGACGCACCCGACGCTCATTATGGACTTGCCTGTGCGCTTGCGGCAGCGAACCAGCCTGATGATGCGGTTCGCCATCTCCGCCGCGCCGTTGAACTCGGCTTCGTCTCCCCACAGTTGCTTCAGAGCGACGAAGACCTCGCGCCCCTACGCAGGGAGCCAGAGTTCAAGAAACTGCTTGCCGCGTTGCAGGAAAACGCCTGACTGCTGCCTCACTGGTCAACGCCAACAACCGACACAATCCCTTTCTGTATGTGGTGTTTGCGGTTCTGAAAGTGGCTGATGTAATCGCAGAGCGCCCCGACCGACTCAGGCAGTGGATTGCCCGTTAAGACAACCTCGCAGTCCGTCTTTTTTACCTGCCTTAAAAAGGAGAGCAGTCTTTCCTCACTAACAAGACCAAAAGCAAGCGCATATAAGACCTCATCAAGAATAAGGAGTTTTGCCTTTTGGGAGAGTTTTTCGGCTGTTTCAAGCGCTTTTTTTGCGTTGCGGAAATCCTCGGGCTCTGGAGCGTTAGGATTGATATGGCAGTCGGTGCAGCCTTTGCAGTTGAGGCGTTCAGGATGGACGCAGGGGCGTCCGAACTGATGGATTTCTATGTTGAACGCAGGCACCGCTCTAACCTCGCCGTATCGGGTGGTGCCTTTAAGGAACTGAACAACAGCAACAGGGAATCCCCGCATAACAGCACGGAGTGCCAACCCGAAAGCCGCGGAAGTCTTACCCTTGCCGTCACCATAATAAGCGTGAATCACATATTACCCCCTTAAAAAGTTGGGTCGGTCGCTTTTTGACCGACCCTTTATCGGTGTTGGGACAGTTAAGCATTTTTATTTGCGGTATATGAGTTCACGCAGTTTTGGTCCGACGCCTTCGCGCACATCGCGCTCCATATAATCTTTCTCAATCTGCTCAATTATTTCTGCGGGCGACTTGGGCGCCCATTTGAGCATCACCTCATACGGTTTGCGACTCATGGTCTTGCTCTGTTTCTGACCGTTCTCAATGAAGCGTATTGTGACGGAGCGTTCTCTGGCGACGAAATCGCGGCAATAGCGCTCAATAAGGGCGCGGTCATCTTGGGTCAGTTGGACTTTTCGGTTCTCAACCCACGGCAGTTTTGGTGGTTGGGCAATCTTCGGGTTGACCTGTGGACCGACGCCGCGTGCTTTGCCCTCAAGACGGGTATAGTCAAAGCGGCTTTCTGGGGGGTCTTTTGGCAGCGCGGTGAGGAAGGTCTTACAATACCAAGTCTTGCCGCAGGTGTGCCCCCAGGGGAGGGCACCGTATTCGGATGTCACATCCGCAAACTGCGGTGGTAGCCACCGAACCGGAAGAATTGACTCCTTCTTTACCATATCCACCAGAATCTTCCTGTAGGTAGCGGTGTCAACCCGCATAACACGCTCCCCTTTGACATCCATCTGGTCAAAGGAGGAGACATCCTTGCGGCAGGTGGGGCACCATTTGGTGAAAGGTCCATCGGGATTTTCGCCCACCTCACGCCACCATATTGCATCCCAGTAACTTTTGCCGCATTTATGGTGCTCCCCTACATCCCGTTTGCACTTGCGGCAAAAGTGGGTGTGGAAAAGAAACTTTCGGGCATTCCTATCATAGACATAATGACTGCGCGGACCCACATCCCGCTGAGCATCGTAGTCAAAACGCGTCGCGTGATATCCTTTCTCATCCAGCCAGTTAAAGAAGCCTGTTCGCTTGCTTATACCCGACTCGCGTCCAAGATACGCCCATATCGGAATACCCAAATATTTTTTGCCTTCCATAACATCCCAGTTACCCTTCTCAATTTGGGCAACGAGGTTCTTGAGGGATGCCTCATCACGCACACCGAAATCACGCAGTTCCGTCGGCTTCAGATATGCAAGCCCCGCTTCAGGATAAAACCGTGTTCTGCCAGGCCAGTGTCCCTCCACAGCGTTTCTGTGGCTCCAGGCGTTAAAGTGGGTGCGGAAAGGCAGATACGGCGATTCAGGATGCATTATGTCGGCTTCCGCTTCCTCAAAGACCATAAAAACCGTCTCTTCATAAAGCGGAGTTTCCTCCTCAAGAGGGCGTTCTCTTAAGTAAATCCTGTAATAATCAGGGTCGTGTTCGCAACTTTCCCACCAATCACTGATTTCGTTCTCCTCGGTGGGACCCATAGTGGATGGGTTTTCTGGGTCGCTGTCGGGAAGCGTGGCTTTCTCGCTAATCTTTTTTTGCTCTTCCATAGCCCACTTCACAATCTGCTCTATCCTCGCCTTGTAATCTTGCGTATAACGGGCATCTGTCCAAGGCGGACTTTCGGTGCAACCAACCAAAATTACAAACAAAACAGGAAGGGCAAACCATCTCATCTGCCGCTCCTTAACGCACACAAACCAGTATAAGGGACAATCGCCCTGCTCGTCAAGTATTCTTTTTTGCCCGGGGAGGATTCGAACCTCCACTGCGGGATCCAAAGTCCCGTGTGCTACCGTTTACACCACCGGGCATCTTTTCTCAAAATATTTATAATATGGATGGCGGTGATTTCCAACGCAAATCGGCAGATGTTGAAGAGACGCCTGAAAACGCTATAGGTCCGCAGCGGTCAAACACCTTCTCTGCTGTTCCGCTGCGGAAGAAGGCTCTGCGTTGACAGACGCGGCGGCAGACGATACAATGTTACCCAGCCTTTGTTTGGGAGATGCAGAATGCGGGGAGTCGGCATAGCGGTTGTTCTGTTGTTGCTTTTTGGTTGCGGTCAGCCGCCACAGGAGAAACCGAAAGAGCCTGCTCCAGAGGGTCAGCCCAACAATGAGGAACAAAAAGAAGAACAGCCCAAAGATATAAAGGACTTAAAGTTGTGGGGAGTTTCTGCGGGCTGGAGTGCGTCGGTGCGTCCCCCGGGCGCGCCTCCAGGTTTCTACCCCACCGACATAAGTGCGCTGAAAAAAGAGTTGCGCAAGTATCTGACCGCCGCAACTCCTCAAAAACCCGGCGGCAAGATTCTGGGAATCGTCTCACCGCATGCGGGATTCCTCTACTGCTGGCGCACCGCAGCATATGCCTACAAACTTCTTATAGGCAAAAAGTTTGATACGGTCCTCATCCTCTCAACCGCCCACAGTGGCATAACCAGCGTCTGCGATACCGCCTTCTACAATATGCCGTGGGGGGATGTTCCCGTCGCCACAGATGTTGTCAAAGCGCTGATAAAAAGCGGCAAGTTCCGCTATGTTCCGACAGCGCACGAGCGCGAACACGGAATTGAGACCCAACTCCCTTTCCTCTGCTTCGTTATGAGCAATTTCAAGATTGTGCCTGTGGTTGTGGGCGCAGACGCCGATGGGAGGGAGAAAGCATTGGCGCAGGCGCTGCTTGACGCTACTAAAGGCAGAAATGTCCTTGTTGTGGTCTCAACAGACCTGACGCATTTTCCCGACCACAAAACCGCAAAGAAGGTGGAGGACGAGTTTCTTGAGGTTGTCAAGACATTAGATATAGGGAAGATAAAGGAGGCAGCGGCACGGCTTGTCAAAAACAACGCAGCCAATGGTGTTGAGTGTGTTGCGTGTGGACTTGAGGCTCTCTGTATTGCGGTGGAGTATCTCAAAGCGCGCGGCGCCAAAAAGTTCCTCGTCCTTCACCACGCCGACAGTTACGAAAATATGAAAGCCCTACCCAAAAAAGAGCGTTATGGAACAAAGCCCAAGGAGAGCCGTGTTGTGGGGTATGCGTCCTGCATCTTTGTCGGGGATTAGGGATGGAAGAGTTTGCTTTAAGCAGCGGTGCACGAAGGGTGTTGCTTGAGTTGGCGCGGAAGGCGCTGGAGCAAGGTGCAAAGGAGTATCCCAAACGAGGAGCGGTTTTTGGGGGCGGGGGAGATTTTATCGGGCGGATAGTGGATGGTGTGACGGGGGAGGTGAGTGTGGACGCGGAGTTGCGCAGGCAAAACGGGGTGTTTGTGACGCTGCGGAAGGGCGGGGCACTGCGCGGCTGCATCGGCACCTTCACATCACACCAGCCTCTCTTCAAGACCGTGCCTGAATACACTCTCCAGAGCGCCTTCTTTGACCCGCGTTTTCCACCCGTGACGCCGCAGGAAGTTGCCTCGGTGCGCATTGAGGTGTCGGTTCTGTCGCCTCTAAGACGCGCCACGCCAGAAGAAGTTGAAGTTGGCAAACACGGAATATACATCAGGCGCGCAGGACGCAGCGGCTGCTACCTTCCCGAAGTGGCAACTGATTACGGAATGAGCCGTGAAGAGTTCCTCTCTTCCTGCTGCGCTCACAAAGCAGGTCTCCCCCCAGACGCCTGGCGACAAAAAGAGACCGAAATCCTTATCTTCACCACATTCAAATTCGCTGAACCATAAAAGGAGCAAAAAATGCGTTCTTTTCTTCTGTTCCTCTTAATTGTTGTTGGAGGTTGTGGTCAGGTGGAAGAGAAAAAGCGACAGAAACCACATCCAATGCGCGCAAAAAGTCAGACAAAAGAGTTCAGTCTGAGCAAAGACGAGAAGGAGCAGTTGCTCAAGTTGGCACGACGGGCAATTCAAACAGCGCTTAAAAGGGTGGACGATGACCCCACCTTTTTCAGAAGAAATGTTACAGAAGGCAGACGCATCGTTAAAGAGGTGCTGGAAGAAGTGACCAAGAATTTCAAACCCACCGAGAATCTGATGCGCAAATGCGGGGTCTTTGTAACCCTGCGCACGCCAGGATTAAAGCCGGATTTCTGCGGCTGTATTGGGATATTTGAACCAGAATTGCCGCTGTTCAAGCAGGTTCCTGAACGCGCGATGGCTTCCGCGTTCTACGACAACCGCTTTTGGGGATACCGCGATGTGACCACCAAATTCCTTAAAGAAAAGATAAAAATAGAGGTGTCTGTTCTGACACCGCCACGCCCCGCCAAAATAGGTGAGGTTGTCCTTGGTAAACACGGTGTGCTGGTTATGTATCGCGGCAGAGGCGGCACCTATCTTCCCATCGTCGGTGAGGAGTTACGCAAAGAGGGGAAGATAGAAACGGGACGCGACTTCGTCATCCACTGCGTCAAGCATAAGGCGGGACTGCCACCTTCTGTCATAAACGACCCCGATTTCAAACTGTTTGTTTACGAAGCGTTGCGTTTTGAGGAGGAGTGAAGGATGGAAGCGACTATTTTGGCGATAGTGGCGGCGATAGCGGGTGTTGCGCTGCTTTTTCAGGCAAAAAGGGAGACGGCGGAGAAGGCGGGGAAGTTGCGCTACGGTGCGGCGGGTGCTTTCTGCGTCGCCGTCGTAGCGCTGCTTGCGGGAACAGTTCGCGTCGTTCCGCCAGGTATGGTCGGCGTGCAGGTCCTCTTCGGGAAAGTGCGCAAAGACCCACTGCCGTCAGGACTCCATTTCGTCAACCCCTTCATAGACCTAACACTGATGAGTGTCCGAACAGAGGTCTACACCATGAGCGCAAGACGGTATGAAGGCAAATACCGCAGTGTGGACGACGCCATATCCTGCCTGACACACGACGGTCTCTCCATCCGCCTGGATGTGTCGGTATGGTTCCACCTTGACGGAAAAGAGGCGCCACAGGTCTTTCGTGAAATAGGCGAGGACTATGTGGAGAAGATAGTGCGTCCCGCAGTGCGCTCCGCTATCCGCAATCAGGCGGCAAACTACCTCGCCGCAGACATATATTCCCAGAAGAGGGAAGAACTGCGGCGCGCAATAGAGAATGAGGTAAAAGGGGAACTGAAAAACAGAGGAGTGGTTCTGGAACGGGTGCTTCTGCGCAATGTGGAGTTGCCCACCAAACTACAACAGGCGATAAACGAGAAGTTGGCGGCAGAACAAGAGGCGCAGCGGATGAAGTTCATCCTGCAGAGGGAGAGACAGGAAGCCGAACGCCGCCAGATTGAAGCCAACGGCATCGCAAAATCCAACCAGATTATCGGTAAATCCCTCTCCAAAGAATACCTTCAATGGTACTACATAACCGCGCTTGAGAGGCTGATAAACTCGCCCAACAACACCGTCATCATCCTACCATTTGACCAAAAACTGACCCCGCTCTTACAGGTTTCTTCAGAGCGTCGTTAACGGGAGTAAAAATGTTAAACTGCGGTAAAAAGAATGTCTGGCAAGGTAGGATGTCTGGGATGACAAAACGCTGTGTCCACACTTATGTTACAGCAGAGAAAGGCAATTGGCATACGCCTTGCATATGAGATATAGCGGATTGAAGGAGGTTTGATATGCGGATAACCGCGTTGATTGTGGCGCTCAGTGTGAGCGGGCTTGCTTTCTGCGGTGAGGAGGAGGATGTTGCCGTTTTGGGATCGCTGACGAAGAGGTTTGCGGCGACGCGTAACGATGGGTGGCTGCGCCTCGCTGTTTGGTATGCTCGCCGTGTTATGCCTAAACTCTCACCGATGGCAAGACGCCGATTAGCATCCATTATGCTGGGTCCTGCAAAGTATCTGGCTGACACCGCCGCAAACGAAGCCGAAGCACGCAAATACAGGGATTTCCTCGCCTCGCTCCAGAAAATCGGTGGTCTCGCTGTGAAGGTTGACCTCCTCACAAAGACCCTTGCCCTGCTTGAACGCAAGGTGGAGACCGTCATTTCCCTGCCCAAAGGTGAGGAGAAGACCAAACGGGTTGAGTCCCTTAAAAAGGAGTTTGAAAAGGTGTCAAAAGAGGCGGAGGAATTGGTAAAGGCGCTGCGCAAGGACTTGGCGTCAAAATATCCGCCTGTTCACAGATTGTGGGGTCTGTCGGCGACTGTCTACAGGAATATGGGCGGCGATAGGTGGTGGCGTGAGTGTGTGGTGCGCGACCACTGGATGCGCGACTCCCTTGAACTCTACTACGCCAAAAGCCTGATATTCCGCTCAAAACTGTACGAAGGCGAGGAGCGGAAGAAAATGTCCGAGATAGCGGCTAAGAAACTGCACCGTTTCATTGAGGGAGAGCCTGAATTTCGCGGAGACACCGACCCATCACGCGATAAGGCGACTATGGAGAAATTCCTTGCACCTTGGGAGAAAAGGGCAAAGATAAAGGTGCCCCCGGAATGGCTTAATCCACCAAGCCCTGAACCGCGGGTATTCTTCAGAGGGTTGCTCGCTCTGGCGCGTTACTGGATGGCACGCGCTTATTTTGAGGCGGGCGACCTCAAACAGGCAGAACGATACGCCAAGTTCGCCATCAGAACTCACGCTACCCAAAACACCCCTGAACCCGACGCAAGAACCATTGTTGACGCCCGTCTCAACTCCTACTGGCTCCTTGGACGCATCGCTGTAAAACAGGGCGATATTGACAAAGCGATTGATATATACGAAAAAGCGCTGTCCTTGAGCGGGCAGTGGCTTGAGCCAGAAGACGAGAAAGTAGAGTGGTGTTATCCTGATATCCTCAAAACGGCTGTGGGTAAAAAGATTGCATTGGATAAGGTGGACCTCCTGCTGAAAAAGGACCGTTTCTCTGAAGCATTAATACTGACATCAGAAGTCTATATGTCGGAGCGCAGAAGCCGCAAGATGGGCAGTCAGATGACGCCGCTTGAGGGCGAGGCGGTGCGCAAAATGGCGCTTGTCTTTGAAAACTTCAAGCAGGAGCGTCCCATCTTTCCCGCTGCTCTCTATCTCGGTCTGGGATACGGCTATTTCGCACTCGCTGAAGAAGCAACAGATGCAACCAAAAAGAAAGCATACTATCAGAAGGCGCTTGAACTGTTCCGCCTTGTCTCAAGTATGCCCTGTGAGCCGGGCGAATACGGGATATATGTTCCTGAAGCGCTCTTCAATGTCGGCTACATCCTTCAAACGAAACTGAATCAGCCGTTGCGGGCGGGCGTTGTTTACCTCTACTTTGTGCAGAGATGGCAGGGCAGGTATTCGGGGATAAAGGAATTGCAGGGCGCTGCACGCGCAGCCGTCGCCTGCTTCCGCTCCTTTAAGGACTTCTGCAAAGCAGGCAAAAGCCTTTACGATACGGCGATGGAGATGCGCAGAAAACTGATATCAGGGCAGGGTCCTGATGTCTGGGCTGAGATGATTCAGCAGGCGTATCAACTTCTGAAGCAGAAAAACTTCACCGCCGCGATAGACAAACTTGAGGGGATACCCGCAGAATATGAGGTGAAGATAGCAGAACGCAAGCAGAAGATGGTGTTCAAGGGCTTTCCACAGGTGGCGGGTTACATAGGACAGGCGGCGGTTCAGGCGCTGGCGTCGGGTGCGGCAAAACCGCGCTACCTTCTCCTCGCCGCCGACAAACTTAAAACCGCCCTCAAACTGATGGACGAACACGAAGAGACATATGAGGTGAAAATGTACGCAAAATGTGTTCTGTTCCTTGCACGCATATACCTTTCCGACGAGTTTGTGAAGGAAAAGGAAGGCAAACTGGATAGCGCATCGCGCAAGAAATGGGCGCTTGAGGCGGTCAAAGTCCTGCGCAAGTTCACCCGCGATAAATACGCCGACCTCATAGCCAAATACGCCGAAAAGAGCATGGGGTTGAAGTACGCTGTTCGCCTTAAGGGTGCGCTGGTGGAAGCCTACTGCAACGCCGCGCAATTGAACGCCGCCGAGCGCGAATTCAACGAGATGAAGCAGAAGTACGCCAAAGCCGACCCCATTGTCTTTGAAAACCGCTGCAATCTGCTGATAGAAGCCTTCGCCAAAATGGCAAAGCAAATTGAAGCGACCGATAAAGTCTACGCGGAGAGTCTGCGTCGCACGGCAAGCCGAATAGCCGATGCGTGGGCGGAGTCGCTGAAAGCACGGGGTAAGTTCACCTACAGCAAAGCGATAGAATTGGCTCATATGCAGAGGCGGTTGGGGCAACTGAAGCGTGCTCGTGCCGCTTACAGAGAGTTCCTTCGCAAAATCGGTGCAGAACACGGCGACCTTGCCAAGATAAACTCCCAACCCTCACCCAAAAAGCGTAAAGAGTGGATAATGGTCTACATACAGGCTGTGATGGGAATCGCAGACGCCTATGCCGATGAGGGCAAATATCTCCGCGCCGCTCAAGAGTTGGACAAACTCAGCCTCTTGCTTGAATGCACCCACTGCCACCGATACTTCAACGCCAAAGATATTCCCGGCGCAAAGCACGGTATCAAAACACTTGACGACTGGGTTCGCTTCGCCGCAACCCCTCAGGAAGACAGAAGAAAGCGTGCACTCCTTGAGTTCAAACCGCTCTACACCTACTGCCCCGCTGAAGGCTGGGCTGTCAGATGCCCCAAATGCAAACGCCTTTTCTTCATTTCCAACAGGAAGTATGAGCGCATGAGGCAGGACCCAAAAGAGCGTGTTGAATGTCCCAACCGCCGCTGTCGCGCAAAACTCTCTTTCGCCGACCTGCGCTGGGAGCAAGTGATGAGGCGTATGATTGCCGGTGACTTTGAGATGCGTCTCGCTATAGCAAAATATTATATAAAAGGATATCTGCGCAACCGCAGCCAAGCCATAGCGCGTGACAGGGCACAGCATATTCTTGAAACTCTCTACACCGACCTGCGCGCTTCTATCAAGTTCTACCACGAAACGATAAACGCCAAGTGGGCTTCCTGGAACGATGAAATGCGGGACAAAAAACTTGACGAGGCGTTCAAGATGTGGCTCGTTTTCGTGGAAACTGTGGAACGCCTCTTCTGGATTGCATCAGACAGGGAAGATTGGGAGACGATTACAGTCTTTATAGAGCAGCGCAACGAGTATAAAGAGGCGAAGACTGATGACGCTTTCCTGCGTGCGCTTGATTTGATACCTGAAACACCTCCTCCGGAAAACTCCCCCCTGGCGGGGCTCTACGAGCGCGTCAGGGAGAATGTTAAGAATAACTGGCTTGATAAGATAAAGGAGTATTACCACCAAGCCAAAAAGAGAAAACCAAAAAGATAGGAGGGTAGGTAATGAGAGGAGTTGTGGCAGCAGTTGCTGTTTTTGTCGCGGTGGCACTTCTGGCGCAGGAAGATAAGGATGTGATAATTCTGCGTCGTCCTGACGGCACAACCAAGCGTCAGGAGGTTGACAAAGTCGTTGAGGAAACATATGAGAAGATAAAATACAAAATCGGTCCCAGTTGGCAGGAAGAAGAAGCCGAGAATGTGGTTGATGTGATAAGACGGGTGGATGCCAGTCGCGATTTCCTTGAGGCGGAGGAGAAACGCGAGAAGTCCAACTTTGCCGCCGCAAAACGCCGTTACGAGCGCGTCCTCAAGATGAAACGCCCGCCTAACAACTGGGAGAAAATCTATGCGTCGTTC
>Ga0190361_1000704_pt1 | contig 13141 bp, 13 predicted proteins | sample 48721845_MG_FD_161273 | JGI IMG/M metagenome (GOLD analysis project Ga0190361, IMG submission 161273) | Hydrothermal vent microbial mat bacterial communities from Southern Trench, Guaymas Basin, Mexico - 4872-18-4-5_MG | ecosystem: Environmental > Aquatic > Marine > Hydrothermal vents >...
CTGGCTTACAGGAATCTTTATAAGTATAAAGGCTAACAGGATCTGAAGTATGACCCCAGCAACCAATACTCTAAGATTAACTCTTCTTTTATCCTCGCTAAGGAGGAATGCTATAGATAGAATCAATAATATACCTAAGGAACTCTGAACTCTTAGCAACCCTAAGCTTCCTCTTTTTTATAAGATTGATGGAACTACCATCCAGCATATCCTAAAGCCATTTGACCAATCTCCTTCAATGCATACCACACCCCCCTGCTGAAACCTGATTAACTCTTTTGATTCATCTCCAAGTAAAATGAGTGATGCAAATTTACTTATGTGTGGTAGATGACCCACAATCATTATGTCATCCTCATAGTCCTTTATCCTTTCAAAAATGATCTTTGGATCATCAAGGGGGGACAATCCGTCTATCTCTTCAGGGCCCTGTAGAATCTCTATATCTTCGGAGATGATATGGGCAGTCTGAATGGCCCTTTCCTTTTTACTATGTATCAGGGTCTTTACCTTAATCCCCTGCCCTTCTAAAAATTTTGCCACCTTTTTCACATCCTCCTTCCCTTTTTCAGAAAGGGATCTTTTGGGATCTTCTTCCTTAGAAAGGCTATGACCATGCTGTATGAGATATATCTTCATAAGGACTCCCCTCCTTTAATAGAATTGAGACCTTTTTATAAGGGCTTTGAAAAATTTAAAGCTCTCAGATCTATATAAAAATTGGGTATTATAATTCAATATTCAAATTTAATATACAGATGGATCTATCTTTTTTATGGTTTGAATAAGCGGGCTCTCAGTCTCTTCTTTAAATCTCTCTTTTATTTTCAATATCTGATCTTTAACTTTAAAGAATGAGTTCACTACTTTTGGAGATAGGTGTGTGCCGGCTTCCTCTTTAATTATCTTAAATGCCCTATCCACAGGATAGGGTTCTTTATATGGCCTTTTAGAGATAAGGGCATCAAATACATCGGCGACTGCAACTATCTGCCCTGCTATAGGTATCTGATTTCCTTTAAGTCCCCTTGGATAACCATCTCCGTTCCACCACTCATGATGAGTAAGTGCAATAATTTCGGCAAATCTAAGATAACCAGATTTAGATCCTGCTAAGATCTTTGAACCTATAATGGTATGCTGCTTCATAATCTCAGATTCAGAGGGGCTTAATCTTTCAGGTTTTAGAAGTATCTGGTCAGGTATACCTATTTTCCCTACATCATGCATAGGGGCTGCTAAGAGAAGCCTTTCAGAAACTTGGCTGCTTAAGCCCATCTCTCTGGCAATAACCGCACTATAATAGCTCATCCTCTTTACATGAGCACCTGTCTCATAATCCCTGTATTCTGCTGCCATTGAAAGACGATAGATGGTATCTAAGGATGCCTTTCGTAATTGATATAATGCCTTTTTTAGCTGTTTCGACCTGCGTGCCACCTCTTTTTCAAGCTCTTTTTGGTAATTTCTCATTTGATCATTATATGCCTTTACTTTAAGTAGGGATTCAACCCGTGCCCTTAATTCAATGGGATCAAAGGGTTTTGTCAAAAAATCATCTGCTCCCTCATTAAAGGCTTTCACCTTAGATTCCGAATCAGTTAGGACACTAACTATTAAAATAGGAATTAACCTTGTCTGTTCACTCTGTTTAATGCTCTTAGCCACCTCAAAACCATCTATACCGGGCATCCTAATATCCAGAAGTATTAAATCGGGCTCAATCTCTTTAACCTTATCAATGGCCTCTTTACCCTCTCTGGCAAATTCCACTCTATATCCTAAGGGACTAAGCGTATCCCTTATAAGGTAGCGTGTTATCTCTTCATCCTCACAAACCAATATCTTTGCCAATGTCTAATCTTCCCTGAATAATATTATTAAGAATAGAGGCAAGAATTTCAGAATCAAAAGGTTTCTTAAGCCATCCGTCTATTCCTTCAGGAAGGTATCCATCTAAGAGCGGATATCCACTCATTACAATTATCTTTATGAGAGGAGACCTCTTTTTCAATTCCTTTATAAGTTCTGCTCCGCTTAACTTAGGCATTACCATATCCATGAAAACAGCAACTATCTTATCTTTATTCTCTTCAAATTTTTTTAGCCCCTCAATTCCATCAACAGCGGTAATTACCTTATAATTTAGATCTCTTAACATATCCCCAACCACTCTTCTGACATCTTCCTCATCTTCCATGACAAGGATTGTCTCACCTTTTCCCATATCATAAAGAGAAGGTTCACCAGAGTTTAAACTAAAACCATTGGTTTTATTCTGCTCTAAGGGTGGAAAATATATAATAAAATTAGTTCCTACTCCCACAAGACTTTTTATATCAATATATCCTCCATGTGGTTTTATTATCTCATCTACCTGAGATAGCCCCAGTCCTGTCCCTTTACCTGCCCCCTTGGTAGAGAAGAAAGGTTCAAAGATTTTAGGCACATTTTCTGGTGGAATACCCTGCCCTGTATCACTGAAATTGAGCATTATCCATTCTCCTTCTCTCATCTCAGGAAAAGGTAGATCAGTCCCCTTTAGCACACCTCTTGAAAGTCTTATATCAATATTGCCTCCTTCAGGCATTGCATCTTGAGCATTTACTGCTAAATTGCTTAATATCTGCTGTAAACCTATTGCATCTGCTTTAATTATATACTTTCCAGGAGATATCTTTAAATTTATGTTGATGTCTTCTCGAATGGTTCTTTTTAATATCTTAACTGTCTCTTTAAGAAATGGGACTAAGTTAAGAGGAGCCTTTTCAAGAATGGATTTCCTGCTAAAGTCCAGGATCTGACTAATCAGATGACTTGCCCTCTTTGCTTGAGTATGTATCAAGGTGAAAATATTTTTTATACCCTCTGGAACATCCTCCTTTTCTCTAAGTAGTTGGGAATATCCTACAATTGGTGTCAGAAGATTATTAAAGTCATGAGCAATCCCTGCAGCGAGTTGACCAACAGTTGCAAGTCGCGCCTGTAAATCCATTACTTTTCGTGCCTCTTCCAAAACCTTCTTTAAAAGTTTTAATAAGGATATCACCCCAACCACACTTTCCTGCTCCATTACGATGGCATAATCAGAATTAAGTTTAAGGAGCATATCTAAGGCATCTGTAATATTCATACTTGATTCTAACTTAGGGGGTTCTATAAGGGGGATATCTATAATTCTTCTGGTTGGAGGATAACAAAGAGCAGATTTGGGATTTAGAAGATATAATACCCCTTTCCATTTAATTAAAACAGGCCTCTTACTCAGTTTATCATATATCTTTCCGAGGGTATCCATCTCATCGCATACCAAAGGAGGCTCTATTATCTCAGATATCCTTTTTATCACTTAAGTTCCACCTCTCTTTCAACAATAATATTAATATCCATTACTATATGCAATGAATCCGTTTCATCCATGACCCTCTCAGCATATCTTAGAATAAGAGGAACAAGTTCGCTTTCAGGAATCTTTCTTAAGTCCGAGGCCTTGATAATTAGCCCCTCTATCACAGGATGATCCACTTTTATCAGTTTGAACATACCTGGTGTCATTTCATCACAGGCTTTACAAACGGCATTAAGCCCCACATTGGCTCTTTTCCCCACAACCAGTGCATCTGCAATAGGAGGGAGACTAAAGCGGCTAAACTCAATCTTTACCCTTGCTTTAAGCCTGGTATCTATGTTAAGTTCTTTTGTATCAATTTTACCTATGCCCCCATATTAAGTAAGATATTTCAATCAATTAGACCAGCTCCTTAGCTAAACCCCGGGACATTAAGATCCTTAGGCTCTTACCCAGAGATAAGCTTAGAAAGTAAAACAATATACTACTTAAAAGGGCCATTCTATTTAATTTTAACTAAATTTTTTAAAATACGCACCTAATAAATATAAATCTTTTTAACACTAAAAATATAACATGTAAAATAGAAAAATATAGTAAGATCTCCCCTTGCTAAGGCTTCTTTTAATGTTTGATATGTATAATCTTGGTGCTATATTTTTTTATATTATGCTTGCAAAGTTATATATAACTAACGGATTTATTCATTGAATATGCGCCGAAAAAAGAACACATGGGGTTTTCTGGACTATATCAAACTTGGCCTTTTTGGCCCTCCCCCCAATACCATAGGAGGGATCGATGTAACCTACCACTGCAACCTTGCCTGCAGGCACTGCTACTTCCGCAAACAGGCTTATCATAACGAGCTTTCCATTGAAAAGTGGGAACAACGTTTTGATCAATTGCAACAAAAGGGATTTCCATTTCTCATATGTGGCTGGCTCGGGGGTGAGCCTCTTTTACGTAAGCGATTAATTGAGGTAGGTAAGAACTACTTTAAGACCAATGTAATTTTCACAAACGGCACTATTCCGCTGCCAGAATGGCATGATGTATCCTTCTCTGTCTCCATTCATGGAACAGAAGAATATTACTATCGCATGACCGGAGCACCTGAAGGGACTTATAGAAAAATCAGACAAAACATCAACCGGCCTGGATTAAATGTTGTAATCTCATGTTGCATAACACGAATCAATTATGCCTGCATTGAGGAGATGCTGGATGAATGGCATCAAACCAATGTTAAGGGAATAGCATTTGAATTCTATACCCCCATGAAAGGAGAAGGGACAGAGTTGTGGCTCACATGGGAAGAGAGGGATAGGGTCATCGATCAACTTATCTCACTTCGCAAGACCTATGGAGACTTCATTTGGTTTACGGACAGGGCATATAGATTGATGAAATCTGACATGGCACCTTCTATTACAAATAATTGTCCTTTTAAAAAGATCGGGTTTGCATGGGATCCAATGGGGAGGCCAAAGACCCCATGTCAACTTGGCTCAATCGCGGATTGCTCCCGTTGCGGGTGCATTCTTCCATTTTATTCCTTTATTTTGACAAATAGGACTCTGCTCTTAGGCGAGTTTTTTGATGGGGTTCTTTTTAGGCTGAAAAGGGCCCTCCTGAAATGTGGCAAGGGCCTTTAAGATGTAAACAATTCGTCCTGCCTTTCTGGCTGAACCTTTAACCAGATCCTGTACATCCTCTCTCCCCCCTCCTCATAACACCTAAATCCCCGGGAGTTAACCTCTTCCACCTGCACTTCGCCCAGCTCCCTGCACTGCTCAAGCCAGTTCTTGAAATGCTGACCCCCGCCAAAATAGACCTTCACCCACCTGTTACCCTGCTCATCAACCCTCTCTCTTACCCTCTCCTCTTCAGCTATGCGCTTGCGGATATCTTCTGAAGGATCTTTTGGATCAAGATTATCGGAATAAGGTATTTTCCTATCCTTACCTTTCATCAGTTTGAATGAAGCTGTAATGCTGCCTCTCTTAACAGATTCTTAAATCTTTCAAGACTTACAGGATATGCCTGGATAGGGATGCCCATCCAGTCGGAATATTCAAGAAATTCTTCCGGGTGTTCCGCCATGTACTTGTCAGTATACCCGATTCCGTCAAGCACTATAGCTCCTCCCGTGTGTCTAGGAAAATTTTCATTTGCCAGACCTTTATCCCATCCCTTAAACACATAATGCCTAAATTTAATCCAGCCAGGAACCATCCACCAGACCTTCTCGCCTCCTGCCATTTTTTGTGCGATCCTTTCTCTCTCCTCCTCACTGGACAGCATATCCATACAGTGGGTGGCATTTATTCTTATAACGCCCTTGCCCTGCTCTTCAATTATCTTTTTCATTGTGCGAGTAGGATCTTGGCCATTAACGTAGCAAAATTTTCCCCCATAGACAACCAATACCTTCTCTGAGATTTCCTTTGCCTTTTGAATCCTGTAAATGAGTTGTCTCTCTAACTCAGAAGGTCTTTCGTGCAGACCGGGTGTGTTGAAAAAGATATGTCTTGCATTTAGAAATCCGTTTTTTTTCAAATAATTCAGTTCTAAACTCAAAGTTCCACATGATACTATTACAATGTCATCAAATGAAACTTCTCCCATAATATCTCCTCCCTTACATTCATTTTGGATCAACAATCGTGCCAATGGACTGAAACTGTGTGCAAAGAAATGGTAATCCGCGAAATTTAGGATAACTTATCGTTATCATAAAAGATTATTTTAATAGGTATCATGTGCAAATAATGGATAAAAAATCTTGACTGTCAGGATAAGTGTTAACTATACAGTTGGTAACGCAAAATAACGTTAATTAACGTTACCAAGCCAGTCTGCAAAAAGTCAAAGTATATGGTTGGCCTTACCAGATAAGATCTCTTAAAGAGAAAATCCTCCTTGAAAAAGAGCTCTCTTCTGGATATAAGAGCATTAGAAATTGGGTTATAGCAATCCATTTCAATATCTGGCAAATACAACAGAATCTGTGAAGATTCGTTTTAAAGTTGAAAAATAGATGAGGAGGTATCCTAAGATGTCTTATAAGTTTATACTTTATGAAGAGAATAACGAAGATCAGATAGGAGTTTTAACGCTTAACAGGCCAGAGAAGAGAAATGCATTGGGAATAGAATCTGAACAAGAGATCATACACTGCCTTCAAGATGCGGCTAAACGTTGTGAAGTTAAGGTGATAATCTTAAAGGCAGCAGGAGAGGTCTTCTGTTCGGGTCATGATAGGCTTGATATATTAAATCAGCCTGTTCATAAGATAAGAGAGCTGTTTCAGACATCTTTCAATATGATGATGACACTACGCACCATCCCTCAATGCGTTATAGCCCAGGTGCAGGGGATAGCCATGGCTGGTGGATGTCACCTGGCAGCTGCATGTGATCTTATCACAGCCGGGAAAGAAAAGGCAAGATTTGGAATGACAGGCCTCATCTATTCCTATAATTGCTCTACCCCAACAGTTGCGGTCAGCAGAGCAGTGCCACAGAAAAAGTGTATGGAGATGCTAATGACTGCAAATCTCTATAGTGCAGATGAGGCGAAGGAATTTCACTTAGTAAACAGGGTCTTTCCTGATGAAAAATTGGATGAGATGACATACGAATGGGCAAAGGAAATCGCCAAGGCAAGCAAGTATGCTATATATATGGCAAAGCAGGTATTCTATGCACAGGTGGAGATGACGGAGTGGCAGGCATATCATTATGCAAAGGAGATGATGGCGGTTGCGGGGGTAAGCATTAATGCTATAGAGGGATTTACTGCATCTATTGAAAAAAGAAGACCTGATTGGGATGAATCTATGGTCTTTTAGCCTCTATTTTGGAATGGCATAGCTTTTCCATTTTTTATATTGACCTGTCCTATATCATCTCATATAGTCTTTCTTCAGATTTTGTAAAGGATAGGGTATGAAGATGGAAGGAAAAGAGGATATGTCTATTTCCTTAGTTGATTTTGATCCCAAGAAAGATCAATTAATGGATCTATGGTTTCAGGATTGCATTGAGTTTGGTCATGGTATCAGCCTCAGGATTAAGATAAAAGATATACTTTACAATAAGCGTTCCAAATACCAGGAAATTGTAATACTTCAGACAGAGAAGCTGGGCAGAATGCTTGTAATTGATGGAATAACCATGCTCACTGAATGGGATGAAGCTGCATATCATGAGATGATTGCTCATGTCCCTTTACTTGTTCATCCCAGGCCATCAAATATCCTCATCATAGGTGGGGGAGATGGAGGGACATTAAGAGAGGTTATAAAGCATCCAGAGGTGGAAACAGTTCACATCTGTGAAATTGATAGAGACGTTATAGATGCCTGCAGAAGATTTCTTCCTTCCCTTGCATCTTCTTTTGATGATGAAAGGGTAAAGGTATTTTATGAAGATGGTGCTGAGTTTATAAAGAGATGCGCTTCGCCTTATGATGTAATTATAGTAGATTCTACTGATCCCTTAGGGCCTGGGCAGGCCCTATTTCAACGCAAATTTTATGAGGATATGAAAAATGCCTTAAAGGAAGATGGAATAGCTGTTACCCAGTGTGAATCCATATATCTTCATGAAAGGGTAATTAAAGGGGTCTACTCCTTTGCAAAGGAGATATATAATAAACTCGGATACTATTATACATTAATTCCCACTTATCCGAGTGGAATAATAGGCTTTTTCTTTTGTTCCCTCAGATATGATCCTCTAAAAGATCTAAACTATGATCGTGCACATAGGTTAAAGGAGTTAAGATATTATACCCCAGAGCTTCATAAGGCCTCTTTTGTATTGCCTCTTTTTGCTAAGAACTTTTTTACCACTTAAATTGAAGACGAGATCTTTCAATGATTAGAGTTAATAGGAAACCTGTTCCTGCAACCAATATGATGGTGGCACTTGCACTTATATCAACTCTGTAAGATATCCAAAGACCTACCAAGATAAATATTATGCTTAAGATGGCGGACAGAATCATCATCTTAGAGATAGATGTGGTAAATCGCTCAGATATATAGGGAGGAATAGACAATAGGGCAATAATCAGGATCAATCCCACCATCTTAATGAGGATAACCACAGACAGGGAGATCATGACCATAAGAATTAGATAAAAAGATGTGACAGGAAGTCCAATGACCTTACAAAACTCCTCATCAAAAGACATGGCCAGGAATTCTTTATAAAAGATAGATACAGTGAGAATGATAAGTGCAGTTACAATTGATATAAAAAAGAGGTCGTTTATAGAGATACTCAATATGCTTCCAAAAAGATAGGCCATAAGATCCTTTTGATAACCAGGAGATAGATCCACAAACAGTATCCCCAATGCCATACCCAGTGCCCATATCACTCCTATAATGGTATCCGATCTTTCCCTATTCTTAAGACTTATCACACCCATAACTATGGCCATTATCAGGGTAAAGATAGTGGCACCAATATATGGAGAGATTCCCAGATATATGGCTATTCCAATTCCTCCATATGCTGCATGGGCAATACCACCACATAAAAACACCACCCTGTTTACCACCACAAGAGTTCCCACCACTGCACATATAACACCCACCAATATACCACAGAAGATGGCATTTCTCAGGAATTCATAATGGAGGGCCTCCCACATATCAGTCCTTTCTATGACTCTTTAAGACCCTGTGAGGAATTCCATGTGCCACAAGTTCTACAGGACACCGATATGCCATCTCCATCATCTCTTTGGTTATCTCTTTATGAGAGTGGTATATTAGCTCTCTATTTAGACATGCAACAGATTTTACATAGCTGGATATTACCCCAATATCGTGGGTTATTATCACTATGGTCATCCTCTTATTGAATTCATTTAGGATTTCATAAAGACCCATTTCAAAATCTAAATCTGTATGGGAAGTGGGTTCATCCAAAAATAATATTTCAGGATCACTCACTAAGGCCCTCGCAATGAATGCCCTCTGCCTCTGCCCCCCTGAAAGCTTTCCTAAGGGCATATCCCTTAAATTCCATATCCCTGTCTGTTTTAATATCTTTTCGACCTTTAGCCTGTCATCTCTTTTATACCTTCTGCCCAAGCGGGAGTGAAACATTCTTCCCATCAATACCATTTCCATCACAGAGATAGGAAATCTGCGATTAAAGTCAGTGTCCTGTGGCACATATCCTAATCTATGAGAAACCTTTTGAGGATTATCCCCAAGTATCCGAATTGTTCCCCTTTGGGGTTTAAGAAGCCCCAACATTATCTTTAAAAGAGTGGTCTTTCCACCACCATTGGGGCCAATGATTCCTAAGAAATCTCCTTTTCTTATCTTAAGATTTATATCTTTAAGAATTACCCTGCCCTCAATAGAGAACCAGAGATCCTCTATCTCAATGGCCAATCCGTTTTTGCTCATACTATTATGCCAATGCCTCTAAATTTGTATTTAGTTTTTTGATCTTTTCTTCCATATCATCTGCTTCTGCTCTCACCTTCTTAACTATCTCTTCAGGCGCTTTAGTAAGAAACTGTTGATTTTGCAATTTCCTCTTTAATTTTCCTAACTCCTTTTCTGCCTTTTTTATCTCTTTTTGAATCCTTTCTCTCTCTTCTTCTAAGTTTACCACATCTTCAAGAAGCACATGCACCTGATTCCTTCCAGCAACAGCACTTCCAGAATGCTGTGGTTTAATTATATTCCTTTCAATGCTAATCTTCCTTACCCTTGCAAGTAACTTTATGTAATGGATATTTTTTTCTATGATACGTTGTTCCTCTAAATCCGGGACATCCGCAATCACATTGACCTCTGCTGAAGGAGCTATATTCATTTCACCCCGAACATTTCTTATTGCTATTATTATCTCCTTAACAGTTTCCATCTCAGATATCGCATCTGAATCATGCATGAATTCATCTGGCTTAGGCCATTCAGTTTCCATTATACTCACTGTATCTCCTTGGAGTCTCTGCCATATCTCTTCTGTTACAAAAGGCATAAAGGGGTGAAGGATTCTCAATATGGCACTTAGTGCCTTTTTAAGCACCTTTTGAGAATCGATCTTTACCTTAAGATCTTTACCATATAGGGCATATTTTACCATCTCAATATACCAGTCACAGAATTCATGCCAAACAAACTGATAACATATATTTGCAGCCTCATTAAAGAGGTAATCCTTTAAGGCATCAGACACCCTTAGAGTCACGTCACTTAGCCTTGTCAATATCCACCTATCTGCCAGGGTTAATTGTTGTGGTATATCCTCATCTAAGTCTTCAGATAGATTCATCAAGGTAAATCTGGCACTGTTCCAGAGCTTATTTACAAAGTTTCTGTATCCAGAGATCCTTTCCTCTGAAAGCTTTATGTCCCGCCCTTGAGCAGCAAGGGATGCAAGGGTGAACCTGAATGCATCTGTTCCATATCTATCCATTACCAAAATTGGATTAATCACATTACCCTTTGATTTGCTCATCTTCCTGCCTTCTGCATCCCTTACCAGCGCATGGATATATACATCTCTGAATGGGACATCCTTCATGAAATGAAGTCCCATCATCATCATCCTGGCAACCCAAAAGAACAATATATCAAATCCTGTTACCAGAACCGATGTGGGATAAAACACCTTAAGCTCTTCTGTTTCATCAGGCCAGCCCAAAGTTGAAAAGGGCCAAAGTGCTGAGCTAAACCATGTATCCAAAACGTCAGTCTCTTGCTCAATATTTCCGGAATCACATCCTTTACATCTTTGAGGCTCCTCTCTTAATACCATTACCTCTCCGCAATCTCTGCAGAACCATGCAGGAATCCTATGCCCCCACCATATCTGCCTGGAAATACACCAGTCCCTGATATTTTCCATCCAGTCATAATATACTTTTTCCCATTGAGATGGAATTATCCTTGTCCTTCCATCTTTAACCGCCTCAATAGCTTTTTGGGCAAGAGGCTTTATCTTTATAAACCACTGCTTTGATAGCAGAGGCTCTATCACTGTCTTGCACCTATAACAATGCCCTACGGAATGTCTGTATGGCTCTTTCTTTTCAAACAGCCCCTCTTTTTCAAGGTCTTGTAATATTGCTTCCCTACATTCAAATCTATCCATACCTCTATAAGGGCCTGCAAGCTCATTCATCCTTCCCTTTTCATCAATCACCTTTATTGCTTCAAGGCGATGCCTCTGAGCAATTTCAAAGTCATAGGGATCATGAGCTGGGGTAATCTTTAGGGCACCAGTTCCAAATTCTGTATCCACATAGCTATCTTCTATAAGAGGTATGCTTCTATTCATAATGGGTAAAATAACTCTCTTATTAATATGCATCTTATATCTTTCATCTCTCGGGTTCACTGCAATTGCAGTATCTCCGAGCATGGTCTCAGGCCTTGTGGTTGCAACTGTTATATATCCCTCCTCTCCTTCTATAGGATACCGGACATAATAAAGAAAGCTGTCTCTCTCTTCATATTCCACCTCAAGGTCTGCAAGGGCAGTCATACATCTTGGACACCAATTGATAATGTAATCACCTCTGTATATGAGATCCTCTTCATATAACCTTATAAATACCTCCTTAACTGCTCTGGATAGCCCTTTATCCATCGTAAATCTTTCCCTTGACCAATCACAGGAACTTCCCAATCTCCTTAGCTGCTTTGTAATAATATCGCCATATCTCTGCTTCCACTCCCATACCATCTGTATAAATCTTTCCCTTCCCACCTCTTCCCTGCTGAGCCCCTTCTTTGCAAGCTCCCTTTCCACCACATTCTGCGTAGCGATTCCTGCATGATCGGTACCTGGCTGCCAGAGCACATTAAACCCTTTCATTCTCTTATATCTACATAGTATATCCTGAAGCGTGTTATTAAGAGCATGACCCATATGGAGATTACCGGTAACATTAGGGGGTGGAATAACAATACAAAATGGGGGCTTACTTGAATGGACATCTGCCCTAAAAAGCCCCTTCTGTTCCCAATAGGCATATATTCTCTCTTCAATTCCTTTTGGATCATAACCCTTAGGTAAGATCTCCTTCATACACAAACACTCCTTATTCTCAAATTAAAAAGGGGTCTTAAATTTAACCCCTTTTGAATAATAGTTTATATCTCAAAATTCAAGAATGTTTTAGAATCTTAGCCTCTTACTTTTGACTCCTCTATACTCTCTTTTAATGTGTCTATTGCTCTTTGAATCAGGTCTTCTGCCACCTCTTTAAAGGTCTCCCTTGCAACCCTCTCTACAGTCTCTTGAACTATCCCCTCAATCCTTTCTTCAAATGTCCTTTTATCTACCTCCTCTAATCTGTCCTCTTCTTTCTCTTCATCTTCAACGATTTTTTCAACAACTTCCTCTTTTTCTCCTATCCCCTCTTTTTCTTCTGCCTCTTCATCAATGAGATCTAAAAGCTCAATAATATCTTCTTCATCTTCTGATTTTGAAGAGGATTCATCTTCAACCTCATCCAGTTCAAATTGGAAGAACTCCTCTTTTTCCTTTTTCCCTTCTCTTTCCTTTTCCATCTTTTTATCTCATCCGCTTTTTTAAAACTATTCTTTAATAAAATCCAGATCGTGTCAAGAATCTTTAAGAGCTTTTAGATATTTAATACTTGAAAAATTCTTCAAATTGTATAATCAATTCATTGGGCGATTAGCTCAGAAGGATAGAGCGTTGGCCTCCGGAGCCAAAGGTCGCGGGTTCAAATCCCGCATCGCCCATCCAAAAAAGCTAATAATTTGAGTAAATTAAA
>Ga0190361_1000705_pt1 | contig 13134 bp, 13 predicted proteins | sample 48721845_MG_FD_161273 | JGI IMG/M metagenome (GOLD analysis project Ga0190361, IMG submission 161273) | Hydrothermal vent microbial mat bacterial communities from Southern Trench, Guaymas Basin, Mexico - 4872-18-4-5_MG | ecosystem: Environmental > Aquatic > Marine > Hydrothermal vents >...
CTTGCCAGTGATGTGCCATACCCTTATAAGTTGGAATGGCGGTATTATTGCAGATGGCAGGGCGAGAATTATATCCCACTTAGAGATCTTGCCATCGCAATCGACATCTAAAATCCATAAGGCAATTGCCTTTGCCACAGCCTCTATTGTCCCTATCGGATCATTTATGGCACCGATTATCGCCCCATAGAGTGCTTTTCCCGCACCAGTTATCGCCCCAATCCATCCCCTTGGATCCCACCAGACATATCCTTCTCCCTCTTCTTCCTCGTTCTTTGGAGGAAATAGGGAATTCCATCTCCAGTTTTTGTAATTTTGATGCCATCTATCTTGGATATACCACAAAGTGATCGCACTAATGGCAGCCGCAGAAATAAAGAAGAATTCGTTATTGGGGATAGTGGGTGGGGCAGGTATCTCGGGTATTGAATTAGAATCCCCTGTGGAACCACCGGAACTACTTGGATCTGGGTTTTGCCAACCTGGTAACGGAACGATAGGGGGATCAAAATCATCTCCAGCCCACACTACCCAAACTAACGATATACTAATGAAAAGGACAAATACAAAAAATATACCATTTTTCATAAATTTCTTAATATTTGTATTTATATTTAAGAAATTCATAGTATATTATACGTATTGATTCTATAAATAATATAAAAAGTATATACATGCCTGCTTTTTAGAACAAAAACCACAATTAATAAAAATGCCCATATTTCGCGATGATAAGGAGGCCGAAAAGGTAGTGAATGAGATAAAGGAGTACGCTGAGGTACTCCATAAGTTGAGCGATGAGGTTAAGTTACTCAGGAAGGAGGTGGAATTCCTTTCTGGGCTAACCAAGGGAAATGAGGAGAAAATCCTGAAACAAGATAAAATTGTTCAAGATATTGATGGAAAACTTAAACGATTACTGAAAATATTAGAGGTTGATGAGAAAGAACTCTAATAACGGCAATGGCACTGTGATGTTAGCCTTATACTAAACTGCTCCGTTCCGTTAACACACTAATGACACTTTACTGTAAGCTTGGTTAGTTACTGTAAGCTTGGTTAGTGAAGCCGTTGATTTTACTAACCTAACCTCCAGGATCAACTCCCATGGATACCCTTCATCCTCATTTGTCTCAATTCTCTCGCGTAATTTCTAGACCTTAATTCCTTCAGGTAATTACTAAACCATTCTCTCCATTTAGGATAGATCTCATGAATCTCACTCTCATTGAATAATATCCTGTACCTCTTGTTCATCTCTGCAACATGATCTATCTCCAGAATGTCTTCAAATTCCCGGGAGTTTTCTACTAGATCATCTATCATCCTCCTCCTGATACTCAGAAGTTCCTCAAATTCATACCATGAAATTCCCTTTCTTCTGCATATGTCTTTGATAATCTCCGAGTTCTCTAGATTGAATTCCTCTCTTTCGGTATGCTCATTAAATCTCATTAGGTCGAAGAATGCCCCCTCCTCATCTGGATTCCTGTTCCATTTCTTTCTCAGTTCTGTGATCTCCATCACCCTCCTGCTCTTGTCTATGTATCCTTTTTCTTCTTTATATCCAAGAGAAACAATAATGTCAACCGCTTTAAAGCTTGTGGGAGGAACACCCAGGTCGTTGGTAATCCTATCCCATGTGTCATAAGGGCTTGAGCCATGGATTGTTCCAAGGACCGCATTGCCAGCTGCCCCAATCCTCATGGCTTCAAATAAAACCCTCGCTTCCGGACCCCTTACCTCCCCAAGTATGAGGACGGATTCTCCTAATCTGAGGGCTGCTCTCAGGTTTTCTTCTGGGGGTAACTCATAACCCCTTTTGTGAGAGATAACGGCCTGATTCTTTAGATGCTCTATCTTCCAGCCATTTTTCCTTAAGGAAGTGGTTGGAATCTCTGCCGTATCCTCCATTAGGATGATCCTATCCCTTTGATCTATCTCAGAGATTAATGCGCTCAGCAGACTGGTTTTACCTGCTCCTCTGGCTCCTGTTATCAGCATAGCACATCGTCCAGAGATGAGAAAGCTGAGTAGTGCTGCAGCCATCGAAGAGAGCATTCCCTTCTGCACAAACCTCGCCAGGGTCCATGGGTTTTCTCTGTGCTTTCTGAAGGCATATGCAAGTCCATCAAATGTGGAGGGCTCTCTAACACCCGCCACTCTGATCCCGATTTCCTTCAGATCCATATCAAGTATGGGATTGGCCTCATCAAATGGTCTCTCACTTATGGCTCTGAATTTAGAAGAAAGCCTTTCCAGATCATCCTCCGTTAGATAGATATTAGTTACACAGGTTCCATACATTTCATGGCTTACATACACTGGAGTAGAACCCGGAGGGGAGTCTATATAGATGTCATATATGTGCTTATCCCTGAAGAGTATCTCCAATAATCCATAGCCAGCACTGTATCTGGCAAATATCTCAGAAAGCTTTTCCAATTCTTCTCTACTCACGCCATTGGTAAGCCTGGGGAGGTTCTCATTACCAATCCTCTTAAAGTAATCCCTCGCATCCTCTGGATCTATTACCTCTAAGGAATGTTCTCTACTTATGTATTCATTCAACCTGGTCAAGAGACCCACCTGCTCTGGATAGAGCCAGAGTTCCGGGGGATTTACAAAGTAGATATTGTCACCACTATTCTTATATATCCTGATATCAGAATCAGCTACCTGGTAGAAATCTATAAGTTCTGAATTCTCAGGTAGTTTCAGATCGATATACGAGGAAATGAATACCGGCTGTATAATGGGTTTGATTAATTCCTTGTGTTTCCCTTCTCTATATGCTTTAATTAACTTGCTTTCTTCCACCCTTTCTTTTATTTCTTCTAAAACAAAAAGGTATGATTCAATCCCATGCTCATGCAATGTATCTCTGTGAGACCTGAACCTGTATTTAAATTTTCTCTCCCACCTCTCTCCCAATTCCATTTGATACTGTTTTATCACACCCATTAATATGTCATATGCCCTTACTGGGTTTGAGTAAAATTCCTTGATCAAATCCCGAAGGAATTTTTTATATCTTTCTTCATCTTCCTTTAATTTACATTCCACCTCCTCCCAGATCTTATTCTCTTCTAACTGAGCTGCTATATCCACTATCTCTGTCAAAATCCCCAGTTCTTTCTTTCCATACAATTCACTGAAGTCCCTCTTCAGAAACTGTATCTCATCCACCCTATTTCTCTTTAACCAATTCAGTATTTTCCTCATGCACGTGGGATCATCCAAGCTACCTCCACGACTGCAATCGGAACATTCTATACAAAGCCTCTTGACCCTCGATTTCTTTATCTTGCTTTTACATTCCATTTTCTATTTTTTTGTACAGTCCCATTCAATATTATCTGAGGGTGATGAATCCTTCAATTGCCTACACATCTCCTGATCCCTAAGATTTTGCATCTCTTTATCCATCCTTAGTATCTCATTAAACTGCCCAAAAAATGTCATCAACAGTGCGAATATCATTATGCTCAATACTATAATTGCCAGCTTTGTTATGTTCCATTCCATTTTTCAGATCCTTCCACATCAGACCATCTGGGCAAAGAATATCCTGCCCAGGAATAATACTGCTGTGAATATTATCAATGCCTTTGGTAATGCATTTGAAATCTCCGTCTTTATCTTGACCTCGTCATTTCCGTACTCAAGGATGGCGGTGAATCTGATCAATATAATTAACAAAGAAAGCATGTACGCTCCTAAGATCAAGGTTAGTAAATCCGGGGTCAGGGAAGGCGTCTTGAGTATCTCAACACCAAGTTCTGCTACATATTCATTGCCCTCGCTGTTAGCATTTATATTCCCCAGGATCTTTATGAATATCTCCGTTAATGGAATTGCCAATGCGCATAATGCTGGGGCGATCATCGTTGCGGAGACCTTCATCATGGATGTAGTATATGAGATCTTTTCTCTTAATGCATTCTCAACCTTTCTTATCTCTCTGAAATGATTTGCAGAATTGATCAGTGTTTCTGCGGCTGAATCTACGCCTCTTTCCATGCTGTTGACAAACATCTTAAAGATGCCGTGAATTAATCCTGAATGTGCATCTTTCAGACTTCCCTTCTCTGGATGGAAGAATGCGTCTCTAAGATTGAGGTTCATATAGCGAATATTCCTCACGGTATTCTCCAAGATCCTTGATAATTGAGAATCCTTCTCTGGATTTGAAAGTAGTTTTGAAACCTTAATCAGGGATTCCTCAGCTGGCATACCACTCACCAGCCTGTTTCCAATATGGAAAGAGGCCTCAATACATTCCTCCTCAGCCCTTTCTATATCATTCCTTACCTTAAGCCTGGGAAGTGAGTCGTATCTAAAATATATCCAGAGCCCTACAAAAACTCCTATAACTATAGGTAGTGTGTTCAATTTTTCTGCCATCTCATTTGGGTAACTCAGTAGATAGGGAACACTGGCCAGAGAGATTAAGCCTGCTATCCCAAGGGAGAATTTTATTAGTGAGACCTCTCTATTCCCTATCCTGATCTTTCCGGGCGTTATTAATCCGGGGTAATCCTTTGGGATCCTAATGGGTGAAAACGCCACGGGTCTTTTTGTCAGTATAAATTCTGATACCATAAATACAGCCAAGACTATAACGAAGAGTAGAACAGAAAGCCCCAATGGCGTTCCCAATTGAAAACCCATCATGGAAAGAACTGGAAGGAACATTACCGCCACTAATGGAATAAGAACCCCACCCATGAAAAGAACTGTTGTGGGTACTCTAAGTTCATTTGTGAACTCCTTGAATTTTATCTGAATATTGTCCAATAATTCTCTTAATGCTCTATCCAATGTATCTAATCTTCTGTGCTCATGCTTTTCCATCTGTGATGTCCTTATAGCGTAGAGAGAATCCCTAAGGCCCTTTATGTGTTCCCCCCACTTATGTCCCAGAATCGGTAGAGCCTCCCCAATGGAATTGTGCTTTCCAGACCAGGTATGCCATAGCAACTGTTTCAAGTCATCTGCAAGCTTATCATCACCGTGCTCTGAGGCAAATTTTACCGCCTTCTCCAGATTCGGATCCTGTTTCAATGGAATTATGAGGTAGGCTATTAATCTTGGGGCGTAACCTAAGGCGCGCATCTTCTCAAAAACTACCAGCCTTACGGGATACATCGGAATTAGATATAGAGAAAGACATGCCAGGATCATGCCAAACAAAAGAATATAAAGAGCATTCATCCCAATAAACAGGGCTACCATCGCCGCCAGAAATGATAGAACAAAAAACAATAAGGCGGTGAACCATGCGAAGACAATAACCTCCCTGGGCGTTAAACCCAGATTAATGAACTCCAATGAATCCTCAAGTTCCTTATCCCATTCGATATTCACCCCTTTGAACAATCCCGCAAAATTCTTGTTTACAAAGGTACAGCTATCCTTATAAAGAGATTTTATCATTTTTAAATATTAAATCCTTATTTATCCATATAATAAACTATATTTACTTTGATTTATATATATAGAAACAATATTTAAATATTAAATACCAAATATACAAATACCATATACGTATCCGAAAGGGTACTGAATGAAAAATGGCCATGAAAAACAAGAAAACAAGGAACAAAGGAAGGAGGTTGTCCTCGATTCTGAGGGACAATAAGGGTATTGAAACAAGGGTTTTGATATATGTTATAGCTGCAGTAGTTTTGATTGCAGTTATGGTTATAGCAATAAATGTAGCTCAGACGGGGGGAACTTTGGCTGATATAGGTTTAGCAAAGAGTGCAAAAACGATGAAGGACTATCTGGGGGATGATCCAGGCATAGATACAACAAGGCTTGATGAAATTATTGATAAGGCTAAGTCCTCTGAAACTTCTGAATAAAAAACCCCAAAACCTCCACAAAAGGTGGGAATCCCACCACCTCCTTCCCTTTCTTTATTTTTTAATTTTCTTTTCATCAATTCATCAAAATGAAATCCTTGTTCAAATCAAAAAAAGGTGTGGAAACTGCACCTCTGTTTCTGATATTTTCAGCATTCGTTTTAGTACTTACCGCCGCCATAGTTTTTCCCGCAATGACGGAATGGGAAAAGACCATGGATAAGGGAAAGGCAATAAAAGAAACCATAAAGTTGAGAAATGCCATAAATGAGATTCATGCCATGAGTGACATCGGCTCTGTGGAACAGGTCTCTGTTTCTCTACCACCCGGTTATGAGATAGCAGTCAATTCCAGATCCCTCGTTCTAAAAAATAACGATAACGAAGTAGCAAAATTTGATCTAAATGCCAATGTCGAATATAATGCAGGTGGTATCAAAGACAAGGCGGTACTAACAATTGCATTTTGGGATGAGCACTCTAGACCTTCTTCAGATGAGGATATCATATGGGTTTATCTTCCATGAAAATAAAATGAGAATCAACAACAAGGGACAGGCTGGACCCATAGGGGAGGATATGGTATACATGATAATTGTGGTATTGGCGATAGCCGCCCTTCTGGTAGTAGTTGTCAAGGCATTTGCAGATCACGAGGTCAAATACGCTAAACTGGATATGTACAGATCGGCGTTGATAACCGCAGATAGGATTTCTACGGATTTGGCATGGGATTACGAGGGATCGAAGCGGACCAGGATTCTGGATATTAACAAAATTAATTGCGAGGATTTATATAAAAAATGCAAAAACTGTTTTGTGGGGATTAAAGACAGAACAAAGCCAGAAGATGAATGGATCTGCAACAATAAACCTAAGAATTCATTACCTGAACCTGATCTAGTAGCAGCCACTATAAGATTACCGGTTTCTATCAGAATAGATGTAAAGGAATTCCATCCTGGGATTTTGGAAGTAACTGTAGTTAGGTAGCTACTAACTCCTTTTTACCATGAAGAGATAGATAGGTACCTTTTCATATTCATTCTCGCCTTTTGGGAATACTATCTCCACACATGCCGCCCTGCTACTATAAGTACCAATATCCTCCTTGCATTTTTCAATTCCCTCATTTGTACCATGAATACATAACCTTGTTCCTTCATATTCCCCATAAAGGAACCACTCTATACCGCTATCTTTACCGAGTCCTTTATCTTCCAGGTATTCATGAATTTTCACATATTCCAAACTGTCGATTACAAATTCTTCTGTCACTTTATCTTTATTTGCAAAGTACATCCCAATCACATCCGAGATGCTCTTTCCCCTTAACTTGTCATTGTCAGAATCCAGTGTGTCGTAGAGTATACTCAGTAAAAGGGAATTGGTGAAATCCTGCCCACTTCTCTGTGCCTGTGTTCCCGCGGCCTTTCCCCCCAAGGTGAATGCCCATATCCCCGCGGTAAAGATTGTAATGCACAGAAATATTATAATTATGTCAAACCATGCCGATTGACCCCTGTTATCCAGAGATTTGACCTTCATCCTGATTTTTATATAAATTATTCCAATCTATATAATAATATAGTATTTTATTTAATAAATATAAAATAAAATGGAATATAATACTAATCTGAATTCAAAGGGTTTTGCAGTTTCGCCATTCTTCATCATAGCATTAATCCTTCTCGGGGTTATTATAGCCATTCATTTCATACATATAGACAATACAAAGGCAAAGAGTATAGCTCAAGAGGGTAAATTAAATAAAGCCATTCTGGATATGGAGGAACCTAAGGCTACTTTGCAGTCACTTGCTTTATTCTCTGCATATCAGGCTGCGTATGATGCTGGAAAAATGGGCATATCTGATGAACGAGGACTGAAGGATTTTTTAAGTGAAGAGATAGCGGAGGATCTTAATAAACAAAATTTTGGAAGCTTTTCGGTAGAGGTTAAATCGTCTGAGGATAATATAAGAGAGGGTTTTATTACTTCTGCTACTGGGGGTAAGGTCACTGCTAGTGGAGAAATCCCAATCTCATCAGACATTGCTATAGAAAAATTCGTTGGAGCGAGGATTTTTCTCTTGAGGGATCTATCCGAAGATCTGGAGGGAGAATTTAAGAGGGAATTAGCTGAAATTCTGGAATGTACTCTTTCTGGAGTGAGCGATTGTTCTTCTAATGAAAAGATTTCCTGCAGTGCGACCTCTGAAATAAAAAATGATGAACATAAAGTGCCCGAAGAATTTATGAAGGATGCCTCTCAGGTAGCAGAAAAGATCAAAGAAAGTCTTCTCGAATTGGAAACGAAGGTGTCGAAAGATGCAGCATTCAAATCCCTAAAAGATGAGCATGTAGCACTTAAATTTAAAATAGAAAAGATAACTGCTGATATAATGAATAAGACTCGGTATAAAGATAAATGCTGCGAGAGGGATGAAGAAGGTAAATGTATAGAGGTGGATTGGGATTACAATGTAGATTTGAGAATAACAGGTGAAATAGAGATTGATGCCTATCTTGTGGATTATGCTACTTTAACTAAGATCTCTAAGGAAAAGTTTGAGATCTGCACTGAAGCCCCTATAATCTTGGAAAGTGGAGAAATTAAACCCTTGGAATTTAATCGTCATTTTACCATAGAATATGAAATCAATCTTAACTATAATTCTGATTGTGAGCCAGATCCTGTAACAGACCCTGATGAGGAGATACATCCAAATGTCCCTATTTATTCCTATAACGAAGAGAGTTTGAAGTATGATGTGGATTCAAATTCTATAAAATGTAGTTGGGGTAGTGGATATATAAAAGGGAGATGTGCAGGTATAAAGATCGAGGAACCATGTGGGTGTGTTGGAGTAGGAGGGGATTGTGCTGGGGAGGGCGAAAGCTGTATAGATATACAATGTTGTGAAGATCTGATCTGTGATGGCGGTATATGTAAAAAAGATGAAGATGATGGAGATTGTTTTAATGGAGAAAGAACAAATGAGTACTATGAACCTGGTGAACACGATTGTAATCCAGGTACCAAAATCGCTTCTTGTAGTTCTAAGAATGACTGTGTAGATTGTGGTGGTAGATGCAAAAAATCAGATGATATATACTTTGGGAAAAAATGGCTGTGCTTGGACGGAAAATGGGATAAATGCACTTCAGAGGATAATGGAGAAACAAGGGGTAACTGGGAATGTGATAATGGTAGATGGAAATTTGTTCCATGTGAAGACTAAGAAGGGGATTGTAGTGAAGCATGTAATTGTGGATCCGATCAAGCATTTGATTATGGATGTGATCAAATATGCAACTATGAATGTAGAGACTTTTGAGGGGGATGAGGCATATACCGAGTGTTATCGTAATTGCTATAGTGGTGATTGCTATCCCAGTTGTTATCATACCTCTTATCCATATTGTAATAGCATGTATTGTAGAGGTGGAGGATAAAACAGTGAAATTCCATGTGTAAATGAGGCTTAATGCTATTTATAGTAAATCCTGTAACGTCTGACCTGTTCCACTCTACAGATTACCGATAATAATATTTTGGTTTTTCTGGGATTTAGCTCAAGAGAGCTCTCATCTAAGAAACCAGATATGTCTCTCTTCAGGTTTATTTTTGCTTCCCCTAGCCTTTTTTTAAAATAAGCTCTGCATTCTCGGGCCTTCTCTTGTCCAGAAGGTAGCTTTCCTCTGTTCTGGGACATTTCTATCCTTTGTATAGTCTTAATTTTGACAAAGTCAAATTAATAACAACAAAATGTTCAGGCAGATCAATTTGCATATCACAAATAGGGATATACCAGTGATTATATTCCTATTAGCATCCACCATTCGACTTTTTTTAATATCCCAAATAGTTGATTTCTATGATGTAGATGAATTTGTTAATCTATCTCAGGGAAAATATTTAGCAAGAGGATGGATACCTTATGTTGATTTCGTATCTAATCATCCTCCAGGTATTGCTATCCTTTTTTCTTTACCTCACTTATTTTTTCCTCAATGTTGGTTAGGCATGAGAGTATTTACAGCTGTTATAGATTCCATCACTTCCGTATTGCTTTATAAAATAGCAATGAATATTTTTGATAATAGAGCAGCTATTATTACAGCCTTGTTGTATATATTTAATCCTATTGCAATACATACTAGTATACTGGTAATGCAAGAGCCTTATGTTTTATTTTTTGTTATCGCCGCAGTCTATTTCCTGAATAGCAAAAATCCCAGATTGGCTATTGCAGGTCTCCTTATAGCAGCCTCTATTTTTATTAAGTACCTTGCTATTTTACTTCTCCCAGCTTATTTTTTAATAGTTAAAAAAGAAGACAGGGTCAAACTCTTTATATCTATTTTTACTTTTATGTTGCTATTTTTCACCCCATTTATACTTGAAATTTCAAAAATAATTAGTCAAACAATAATCTTCCAAACCAATCGCCAAGAGTACTCACTAGTATCAAAAGTTTTAAATATACTGATATTTGGAATTCTATTTCAACCATTTGCTATCTTGGGGTTTGGAAAAATAAAAAAAGAGCATAACTGGATTTATATAGGTTATCTATCAATGTTGTCTTTCTTTCTCCTTCCCAGAATATACTATCATTATTTTTTGTTGATAGTCCCCTTTGCTTGTCTTTTATCTACCAAAGCGATAATTTTCTCATCTAAGATTTTATTTAAACCCTTTCTCCAGTTTCTACCTATCTATCCTAAACCACATTTAATGTTAAAGAATATGACATTGTCAATAATTATAATTCTTTGTTTTGGTTTATTGATAGCTAGCTTTCTTAGTTTGTTATCCAATCCTATTCATTTAGGAACTCATAAGTTGTCAGATATTAAAGAAAAAGAATCGATTATAGAATTTGTTGAAAATAATACTACTGTTTATGATCCAATTTTAACAGATTACTCCGAATACGCCTATCTAACAAATAGAATAAGCCTTTTTGGATATTTTTGGAATGCCAAATATAGTTTAAATCGTGATGATCTTTTCTCTAGCTTAGAAAAAGTTAAGTTAGTTATAGTAACAAGAAAGTATATGTACTTTAACAATTCTATACAAATTTTTTATAACTACCCTCTTGACTTTGTTTTACATCTTGATAAAAATTATCACAAGGCCCAGTTTAATGAAACTACAATATATTTAATACAGAAAGAAAAAATAAATATAAGAGATGAAACAAAAACCTAGTTATATCCATCTTGCTGCTTCATTGATGCTCGTACCAGTGGGGTTAGTTACGGGGGGACAGATTGGTATCTTTATGATGTTAGCAGGGATAATAGGCTTTATATCCTACCTTTCATTCTACTCTTTAAAGGCGAAAAAACAAAATGGAAAAATTTATCATCTTTGGGATCTTATTATTGGTAAAGATAGTGATGAGAGACTTGACGATATCTCTAGATTTGCTATTATACTTTATGCTATACTCTTATTCTCTACACTTTTCTATTATCAGGTACATCTGCTAATTGATCAAATAGTTTTTTTTGGTGTTTTAGGTTTAGTACTTCTGGGTAGGTTTAGAAAGGCAGGTAGATTTCTATGGGATTGGATTCCGTTTGCACTATTAATATTTGCGTATGATGCTATGAGGGGTATTGCAGACAATTTAGGAACTCAGGTCCATTACACAGAATTGATCGAAGCAGAAAAGCTATTATTTTTTGGTAACCTCCCAACCATCTGGTTACAACAACATTTTTTTACCCCTGGCGTAGTAACTTGGTATGATATCTTAGCTGCAGTTTTTTATTCACTTCATCTCTTATTACCTGTACTTTTTGCCTATCTCTTATGGATTCAAGATGATAAAAAATTATTTAAAGAGTTTAGAGCAACCTTTATCCTACTTTCATATGCCGCATTGGTTACATTTCTTTTATATCCTGCAGCACCACCTTGGTTGGCAAATGAAAATGGATATATACCCACGATCTACAAGATTCTGTTTGAGATAGATGATGTATACCACCGAGTTACTTTTTATACTCTATACATGTTAGTAAATGCAAATCCTGTAGCAGCAATACCCTCTCTACATGTTGGATATCCCTGGGTTATGTTCTTATTCACTATCAGGTATTTTGGAAAAAAGGCATTTCCAGTAATCCTACTCCCCCTTGGAATTGGTTTTAGTTCTGTCTATCTTGGAGAACACTATGTGGTGGATATAATTATTGGTATAATATATGCTACTGCAATATACCTTTTTGTAAAAAAGAAACTATCCTCTTATTGTTAATGTAACTATTCTAAGGTCTTGTTCTTATTTTTTAAACATTTACTGCGGAATGCAATACTCCAATCTAGGATTTTCTAAAATCAAAGTACCAGATGACTCGCTAAAAAATCTCAGATTTATTGTGCATTTATCTCCAGAGAGAGAGCAACCTCTGCAATCACAATCTTTAAGCAATGAGGTTATCTTTTCTGAAATTCTTGGATTTGTATTATCATCAGAGATAGTAGTCCTTCCAGAGAAGGATGGATTAACATACTCCATAGTTCTGTCTAAACCTATATCCAGTTTTAGGTTCTTTATTTCTGTATCATAGTAGATCTTCCAGTAATGAAGGAGGGGTGTTATAGAGGTACTGACAGTAATCATACTGGCATGTAATCTTATAGCCTCGGTATTTGACGCACAGCTACTTATGTTATACCCAGAGAGGGCATCCTCCTGTTTTATCTTACACAGGGTTGAATTATCAGAAGCATTTAAAATTCTGTATTGAATTTCACTACCTCCCGGGACAGTGGCATTGGCATAGAATTTTCCCCAGCTTTTCAGATTATCTGGATTGATCTTAACGGATGTTATATTGGAATAAATCAATGAAGAGAAGGAGATCGGTTTTTTCTTCCAGGTTATGGTTCCTTCTTCACCAGCATCACCCTTATGCCCAGATCCAGTTTTACCGCCCATTACCGATACCTCTCCAGAACCTGATTTGATGCTGTATAATATAGAGATTCTCCCACCACTGCCACCACCGCCTCCACCGTCTATACCCCTTCCCTTCTGTCTATCATTTCCACCGTTGCCTCCATTGGCAGTTATTCTACCATTAAGCCTGAGATTGTCAGTAATTATGAAGATGCTACCACCACTTCCCCCTCCTCCTCCACCAGTTCCATCGTTCTCGGCGGAGTCTTCACCATCATTACCATCGGCTGAGATATAACCATTTAGTATGATTTCCTTAGCCTCTATTTTTACAGCACC
>Ga0190361_1000707_pt1 | contig 13121 bp, 16 predicted proteins | sample 48721845_MG_FD_161273 | JGI IMG/M metagenome (GOLD analysis project Ga0190361, IMG submission 161273) | Hydrothermal vent microbial mat bacterial communities from Southern Trench, Guaymas Basin, Mexico - 4872-18-4-5_MG | ecosystem: Environmental > Aquatic > Marine > Hydrothermal vents >...
CAGAACTTTATAGACTTCTTGTTTAATATTTAGAATTCTCTTCTTCTCTGGATCTTTCTCTTTCTTCATCATTTGCTTGTATTTATCTCTCCACTCTACGAAGTCATCTAACATCTGAGGAACTAGTCCTCTTGGTTCTTTTCTAAAAATCCACTTCTTAGATCTATCTTCGTTTGTCAAGATATAGCAGTTCTTTAAATTGGCTTTTCTAATATCTCTCACATAAGTCTCTATATCAATGTTAAAAGTCCTAATTATTGAGGGATAGAGACTCTTCCAGTCTAAGCAAGCTACCCACTTATGAAGACCTAACTTAGGTTCTACTACTATTGCTCCTTTGTAACTCTCTTTCTCATCTTTCTTCCTAGTAAACTTAGAAGGCAGAGGAGCTTTAGTTCTTCTAAGCATTTCAGTATCTATCATTCTCTGCTGAGACAAAGCATCATTAAGTCTTACACCAACAGTCTTTCTTAACTCATCCAAAAAGTCAATTAGATTATTCTTCTCATCTAACTTTACACACAACTCAACGTCATGTTTATTGTACTTAAGAACTAGTTCAGGATTTTCTTCCCAAGCCTTAACTAAGTTACTTGCAATAGACTTCTCCCCTAACTTTAGCTTTCCTTCTTTTTCACCAAGGAACTTCTTTGCTACATAGTCCAAAGAATACTCAGGTAATTGAGTCCTTGAGATCATTCTTACTAAGTCTAATAAGTCTACTACTTCTCTTCCATCAAGAACTAATCCCTTTCTTGTATAGTTAACTCCTCTTATCCTTTTCTTCTTAGTAACAGGTCTTCCTACTGAATATCCAAGATCACTTAAGGCAGAAAGATAGTCTAGATACTTTCCTAAGTTCCTTCTTAGAGCTTCTGTTCTCAAGACCAATAAGTCGAAGTCTACGTTGTATCCTGTAATCACATCAGGATCTCTTTCTTTCACATACTCAAAGAACTTAATTAGCATTTCCTGAACAGACTTACAATAGATTACCTTCCAGTTCTTATCTCCCTTAACTCCTAAGTCCTTAAGATTATAATACCAAGTAAAGTAGACTTTCTCATAATTATCATAGGCAGAGATACATTGAATGTACTCCTTCTTACTCATCATTCCTTGTCTAATAATTCTCCTTGCATAGATCTCTATGTCTAGATAAATCCTTCTCAGAGGAATCTGAAGATTTTCTTTTATAGGTCTGATATCTTCTGGAGAAGTCCACTTTACAGCTCCTCTTATTCCTTTATCAATTAAGTATCTTAACTCGAAAAGAACATCTCCTTCTTTTACTACTCCTTGACCATAAAGTTCTGAGAACTGTTTCCTCAACTTCCTAACATGAGAAGGATTATAAGTATAAATCTTGATCAGAGGCCACTTCTGACCACCAAATTCAGCTACATAGTCTTCTATCTCTTCTATTTCTAGTGCATCTAAGAGGGAAGTAGCCTTTGACTTCACTTCTCTTGAGACATAAAAATAAGGTCTAAATCCTGTTATCTTTAGTCTGTGTCTTTTCCCTTCTGTATCTCTTATCCACAAATAGATAGTAGGTCTAACACCGGTGGGATCTGAGAGAGGGAGATCGGGATTAACTACTTCATTCTTGTACTTGATACAAGTCCATATTCCTTTCATCCCTCTCACTTCTTCTTTAATCTCTTAGCTATATCTCGAGGGAGTTCTTCTCCCTTTAACACCCACTTAAGAAAGGCAATTCTTTTCTTTCCTAAACCAGGACACAACTTCTTAATTTCAGTCTCGTTCATTTCACAAAGTTCCTTAACTGAATTGACCCTACTTGCTATTTGCTTTGCTTGTTTTCTTCCTATAAGAGGGATCATACATAATAAGTCCTCTATATACTCCTGTTTACTTCCAAACTTTCTCTTTTCTGGAATAGGTTTCATACTTAGAGTTTTCTTATTTGAGGAGAAGAATAAGTAAGAGACAAATTGTACAAAGTCTCTAAAGTTCTTTCCTTTACCAGGAATAACTACTACATTAATTCCCATAAGAGAGATTCTTGCTAGAGCACCAAAGATAGTTCTTTCCATTCTCTCACTAGTAATATAAGTTGGATCCCATCTCTCCACTATTAAGAAAGGTCTATCAAATGCTCTTTTAAGATTAAAAACTTGTTTCCATATGTGCTTATCTCCATGAACTATAGAAGAATAGAAGTCCTTCAGAGTCTTCCTCTCAATTCCTACATTCGAGAAGGCATAGTCTCCAACTTCAAGAGGAACTACTTTTACATAAATACCCTTCTCAAGTCTTAACATTTCTACTATTTCTTCTGGTTCATGAACGTCTATGTAAAGAATGTGAAGACTATTATTGTTGTTCTTTGCTTTCTCCACTTTAACTGAGTGATTATTATTTTTCTTCTTTCCCTCTTTTCTTCCAAATAAAGTTTCATCTAACTTGATCTGACTCAAGTCTTATTTTCCTCCAGATACTTTCTCAAAGTTTGTTTCAACCTTGCAGTCTTAATCAACTCACGTGAAATAACTTGTGGAATTAGAACTGAATGAGAACATAGAGGACAATACAATTTACCATTGATACTAGAGGCAGATTCAATCTTGAACCAATTCCCACAACCTGCACATTGGAATTCACCCGATACCCTTCTATAGACTTTCTCTATCTCTTCTTTCGTTAATTTCCTTCTCACTTATTCTCCTCCTTTTTTACTATAGAAAAAGAAAAAAGAGAATTTAAGTCTTCCTTCTCTTCTTATGTAGTGGTAGTTTGTCACAGATCTTACACCATTCAACTAAGGACTCTGGCTTTAGTTTCCATATTGTTCTGATAGGACAAACTACTTTAGGATTCCAAACACAAGGATAAGTTTCTCCTTCCTTGACCATCTCTATTCCTCCTTTAAGTTGCTGACTTAGCTCCTCCAGAAGGAAGATCTACATATCCTAGATTCTTAGCCAACATTACTGCAGTTACTTCTCTCTCTAGACCTGGATATCTATATCTTTCAAATCTTCTAACTCTATGTCCATCAGGTGCATATTTCTGTACTTGATCTTTAAGAGGTCTATAGAGACCAAAGATATGTTTGACATAGTAAATAATATTCTGCCCTCCCCAAGGATCTCCTACACCGTATCTATATCCTGGAGACATTGGACTTCTAGTTATGTGGTTAGTAATTAGAAAAGCTACATCAAACTTCTTAGCAAATGCATAAGCTGCTCCTAGCAGGGTTGTAAGTACAGAAGTCCTAGCAGGGAAGTTCTGTGTCTGTGTAGGGATTACTGACTTAATGGGAACAGTTATTGAATCGATAATTACTAGTCCGTATTCTCCACTAGATAACTTCTTAAAGAGAGGAGCATGTTCATACCACTTAGCATCTCTTAGAGTTTCTTTGAGTTGAGACTTTCCTTTAGAAGCTAGTTTAATCTGTCTAGCAGTTGGGAACTTAGCATCTACAGTTATCCTAGCCTCTGAGACTCTGATTTCAAAGACAATTCCAAAGAGTTTCCCAAGTTCATAAATGTCTTCTACACAAACTATCTCTAGTTTCTTCTCATCTATGTCAGGCCATCTCTTCTTGAAGTAGTTTAAGAACCTCTCTCTCGTATCTTCTGTGAAGAAGAAGGACTCTGTATCTAAGTACAATACCTTCTTTCCTAGTCCTCCCTTTGAAGGAGGTCTTGTACACATACATGCCATTTGAAAACAGAACCAAGTCTTACCTAAATCAGGAATGCCAAAAAGAATAGTAGGGACTTTAGTCTTAAGCCCTCCATCCATCAATGAATCTAGTGTCTTTGTTCCTGTACTAATAGTAGCCATTTACCTCACCCTACTCTTCCCAGAGATTCCATCCTTCTTCTCCTTCTTCTGCAATTTCTTCTCCTTCTGCAGACTTACCTAGTTCTACTGGGGCCTCTTCTGTCTCTCCTGGAATTGGAAAGACACTAACTCCATTCAAGTAGAAAAGATCTTCACTTCCATCATCTTCTCTTCTCCACTTCCTTGGAATCCCTACTACTATTACTCTTGAGAACTCTCTAAAAGCTAGTGGAAAGTCCTTAGGTATGAAGACTCTCACTGAACCAGTATATCCAGAATCGGGATCTACTATTACAATATTCCTTGAACCAGTCTTTGGATTAACTTCTGGATCTATGTAATCCACTATTCCTTCTACTGCAATGTATTTATCAGTTGCATATTGAGTATCTGCTATGGCTCTCTCTAAATCATTCAGAGCGTAAGTCCTATCCTTTAATGCCTCTCTTATCCACTTCTCAAGATCTATATCTTCTTTTATTGGTCTAATCTTTGCATCTCTAGCTCTGGAGAAAGTTATATCATAGTAAGGCTTTTCCATGTTGATTAAGGCCTTAAAGGTCACAGGAACAAAAGGCCTATAAGTGAACTTAGTAGCAAACCCCCGCCAAAGAGTAGCTTTAAAGAACTTAGGCTTATCATCTCCTTCTTTCACAACTACACCTATAACATCTCTTACATATTGATGACCAACTAGCGGTTTACCATAGTTAGGATTGTCAATTTCTCTTCCTCTTCTATCTCTTATTGTCTCTCTTCTATCTAGTGGATTCCCTTGTTCATCAGTCAATCCTGATAGAACTGCAGTCTGTGGATCTTCTTCATAAGCTCTTCTAGCTTCTCTTCTCATTCTATCTAGAGTATCTCTTACTGCTGAAGCACCTAGAATAAATCCCTTAAAGACTGCTGGTTCTCTTCTCTTCCCTGTACTTTTCTCCCACCTTATTCTACCTCTTACTTTTCTATGGAATCTAGCTTTTATTATTCTATCATTATCTCCTACTCCAGCTTCTTTAGCTTCTTTCTTAGCCTCTTCAAGAAGAGCTCTCAACTCATCTATAGACTTTCCTGTAGTCTTAGAGTAGGTCTTTAGAAGTTTTTCTTCCTCCTTTCTATCCAAACCTATCTACCTCCTTTTCATTTTATTAACATAATACCCTATTTAAAGTTTTAACTTTCTTAGAGCTTTATACAAATCATCTATAGTTTGAGTAGGACTCAAAACTAATCCACCAAATCCGGGGTGACCAGAGGCCTTGAATCCTTCATGCTGCAAGTGTTCGTAGACTAGAGTAGCTAAAGTTCCTCTTATACTTCCTCTCTTAGTTCTTTCATTTATTACTACTGTAGTGATCTTATCTTTCTGTTCCAACATATAGGCAATAGTTCTTTCTAACTTAATTTCTGTTGAGATTGTACAGAGTCTAATTCCATTTGTTAACTCTATAGCATGTGAATTCTTAACCACTTGTTTAAACTCATCATCTACATACTCTTTCGCATTCTTCAATGCTGGATCCTCAAGAATATCTAAAGGACTCTTGGCTGCTCTGAGAACCGAATAAGCTATATACCACTTGTCAGGAATCTTACATGCAGCATTAATTGGAGAACTTAATTTAAGATACAAAGGAAACGAAGAAGTCTCTATTCTTGAGTACCTCTCCCAAGTAGAAATGTACTTCTCTAGCAACTCAGGATATTCTCTCCAAATTTCTGGTGGGATTACCTCTGGTTGCCCATCTCCTACTGCTCCTACTACTACTTTCCATCTATGTTCTTTGGGAATATAATTTCTAAAGAGCTTATAGATAATTACTGCTGCAGGAACATCTCCATGAATAAGTCTATAAACTCTCTTGTCCTCTGGTGGGTGAGCTGGGTGATGGTCTATACAGAATCCATCCCACTTAGGGTTAGCTGGAACCATATCTACACAGACATCTGGTGGATAAATAGTCTGCCCAGTTTTATCCTTATAGGGCTTAATATTCCAGACTCCAAAATCAGAAGGAGCCCATACTTTCTCTACTTTAAAGACATAAGAAAGTAATACTGCTGAGGACACTCCATCCGCATCGTCTTCTGCCCAAGTGAGAAACCTCAACTAGGTATGCAGAGCTAATTTACGGATGGGTTCCAATTCCTTTTTCAACTTAAGATACTCTTGTTTACTTAACATTTTCATTCCTCCTTATATTCTTCTAATAAATGACGAGGAAGAGTAAGAAAAGGTTGATCTTTCTCAAAATCTATTTTTAGACCCATCTTTAAGGGACCAAAGACTTTAACTGTATCAGTGATTGAGTCAAAGACTATGAGAAATCTTTCTCCTCCTAGTTTAAGATGGTAGTAGTAAGTAATCTCTTTCTTGTCTATCCAAGAATATCTGGCAGGAGTAGACAATGCCTCTCTCAATGCCTTTTCCCAGAACTCATCTTCCTTATTTAGAATCTTATACCAATCATCCCAATGAAGAAGCTTTACTCTTACCAATCTTGCTATTAGATCCTTTACTTTAGAATCCTTAATTTCACTAAAGTTCAATACCTATCCTTCCTTCTATATTTTCCTCTTCCTTTATACTTTCCCTTGTACTTGAGGTATAAACTTTTCTCTTGTTCCTTACTAAACTGCTCACAAGCAAGTCTTAATTTACAGTCCTTACATCTCCAATGTCTTCCGTACTCTCCGAAACAAGCAAAATTAAAATTTTCTTCTTCCTTAATTTCCTTCTCTTTTTTGGACATTAGTGACACCTAGAGTAAACATTTCCCACTTTTACAAGAGCCATAAAGAGTCTCTTCTGCTTTCCCTTCCTCAAGGTTAGAGAGGACTTGCTTACTTCTGCATCGATCTCTAAAGATAGTTATTCCTTTACACTTAAGTCTAAATGCTAACCAATAAACTTTCTCCACATCATGAGGTGTAGCTTCATAGGGTAAATTGACTGTCTTACTAACTGCATTATCTGTGTATTTCTGGAAGGCAGCTTGCATCTTAACATGCCATTCCGGTGAGATATCATGAGCAGTCATGAAAAGTTTCCTGATATGCTTAGGTATTTCCTCAACATCTTGAATACTTGTCTTATTAGCTATTTTATGTATTAACTCTGGAGAGTAGAAACCTTCTTTAATAGCTATTTCTTCAAATAAAGGATTGATCTCTATTAATGTATGCCCTAAAGATTTCTCTAAGTTTCTCATCAAAACAATGGCAAAAAGAGGTTCAATACCACTTGAACAGTTGGCAATGATAGAAATACTACCAGTAGGAGCTATAGCAGTTACACAGGAATTTCTCAGATATTTGTATCCCTTCTTCTTCCAGATAGACTTCTCGAACAATGGAAAGTTGCCTTTCTCTTTCCCTAGCCTAATTGATTCTTTTCTTGCCTCTTCAGTTATGAACTTCATTACTTTCTCTGCCAAGTCAAGTGCTTCTTGAGAGGCATATGGTACTCCTAGCAAGATTAACATCTCAGCCCAACCCATTACACCTAGTCCTATTCTTCTTGTTGACTTTGTAAGTTCTTCTATCTGTTTCAAGGGATAATGATTAGCATCTATAACATTATCAAGGAATCTAACAGCTAGTCTCACTGTCTTCCCGAGTTTCTTCCAATCTATTTCGTAACCAGAATTCTTTCTCTTCAACATCTTCTTCAAGTTGATTGAACCTAAGTTGCATGATTCAAAAGGATACAAAGGAAGCTCGCCACACGGATTAGTTGCCTGTATTGGTCCTAAAGACTTTATACAGTTAGAATAAGATCTGTTTATAGTATCAATGAACAAAAGCCCTGGATCACCTGTCTTCCATGCCTCTGTTATCAGAAGATCCCACACTCCTACTGCCTTTATCTTCCTTACAACTTTACCTGTTCTTGGATTTATAAGAGGATATTCTTCATCCTTTTCTAATGCTCTCATAAACTCATTAGTAACTGCAACTGAAATGTTAAAGTTTTCTAACTTACCTTCTCTAGATTTACAAGTTATAAACTCAATAATATCTGGGTGATGAACTGAGAGAACTCCCATGTTGGCTCCTCTTCTCTTCCCTCCTTGTTTAATTTCATTAGTAGCTGCATCAAATACTTTCATAAAAGAGACTGGTCCTGATGCTACTCCTCCAGTTGTTCTAACTACATCACCTACTGGTCTAAGTTTGGAGAAACTGAAACCTGTCCCACCACCAGTTTTATGAATGATTGCTGCCCACTTCACTGCATCGAAAATCCCCTCCAATGAGTCCTCTACTGGAAGGACAAAACAAGCAGATAACTGACCTAATGGTCCACCGGCATTCATTAATGTTGGGGAGTTAGGCAAGAACTCAAAGTTAGTCATCATCTTGAAGAATTCTCTCTCTAGACACTTAACATATCTCTTTTCTTTTCCATATTTGTACTCTACTTCAGCTATAGTCTTTGCTACTCTTTTGAAAAGTTGCTTAGGTGTTTCTTTTACTTCTCCCTTCTCATCTCTTAATAAGTATCTTTGATACAAAACAATGAAAGAATTTAAAGGCAATTTAAGATCATTTTCTACTCCTACTTTCTTGGCAAAATCTCTAGCTCTTGCTTTCCTCTCCCTATATAAGATGAATGCCTTCGAAGTCTTATAGAGTTTGTTATTTACTAAAGTTTCTTCAATAAGATCTTGGATCTCTTCTACATGAATTTCTGTCTTCCTACTTCTCTTAATTCTTTCCACTACCTCAGAGACTATTTTCTTTAATCTTGTTTTCGAGTACTCATTGGAAGCTAGAAGAGCTTTCTTTATCGCCTCCTTAATCTTCTTTTCATTGAACTTGACTATTTTGTCATTTCTCTTTCTCACCTTCACAGTTTCTCACCTCAAGTGATTTTCCCATGTTTATATGGTCTCTTTTCATTAATTTTCATCTTCCTGGATATAGCCTTTTCAATATCTATTTCAAGATCTCCGCATAAGTGTGCTAACCTGATAAAAGTATCTGCTATTTCCTCCTCAAACTTCTCCTTCCAGTTTTCTTTGTGTTCTCTATAAGCTTCAGCTGCTTCTGATAATTCAGTCACTACTAACATTAGAGCTTCAAGAACTCTCATCCAACCTTTCCTATGAATTGTAACAAAGAATCCATGTTGATTAGCTATCTTCTGAGATTTAGTAACTAATTCCTTTAGCTCCAATTTTATTTCTCCTTTTCATTTGTTCTAAGAAGAATAATACACAGGAGACAATAATTAGCTAAGTCTATTAAAGTATCCTCTAGATTCTCCATCTTTACAGCATCTGCATATTCAGGATCATCTTTTTTAGAAGCTAAGTTATAGAGTCTAGAAACTTTGTCAGAAATCCTAACTAGACATCCTTTCCATGGAGGTACACCGAATCTCTTAGACTCCATAAAGTTTCCTAGAGGATTTCCTAGACCATATCCTTTATTCTTTATTTCATGTATTTCACACATTCTTATTACAAGTTCATAAAAAGTAGGATGACCATATTTCCAGAGACTCTTAAACTCTCTGAAGATTCTTTCTCTTTCTTTCTCACTCATTTCTATCCCTCCTAACCATAGAGGATTAGCAACCATTTAAGTTCCTTTTGTTCTTTATAAGGAATTATTTTTCTCCCCATAATATATTTAGAATCACTTCTTTCCCACTCATAAGAGAACCAAGTGAAATTAGAAATAGTGGTTAAATCTTCGAAGTGAAGAAGAACAGCTTGAGGGGTAACGACTACTTCATGCTTGAGTTCAAATAGTTTTCTTAGATAAGCTTCTAAAGCTGGTTCTCTCATCCATTCAACACCAGCCAGAAATACTCATTTGAAGAGTGATAAGGTTTAACTTCTCTTCTATTAATTAAGAGTTTATGAGAAGAAGGGTCAAAATTAGGAAATTGCTCTTTAACTTTAAAGATAGAAATGAATTTCAAGTAATCATCCCAATGCATAACTATTCTCTTCTTGAAGACTCTTACTGGATGAGAACAAATTTCCTTCTTCAAGTAGCTCTCAATGACTTCTTCTTCCGATCCCATAAGATCACTTTCCAAAGGAATTCTGCTTCAGTATCATAAATATCAATAATCCAATTCTTAATTATTCCTTGAGGAAGAGAAAAATAGAACTTAACTAAGTTATCAGGATTTAAATCTTTCCTATGAAGAAGAATAATCTTGTCTTTAATGTAGTACTTATGCTTAGGTTTTAAGATACCTTCAAGAGTTCTTTTGACTAACTCGGAATCAATGATAAAATTCATAGAAAGATCCTCTCTCGTATCTTCTCTCTTCTCTTCTTTCTTTTTTCTTCCAAGAAGGATTTTCATTTGAAGATCCTCTTCTTAATTCTAATCCATAGAGATTCTTTAGGAATTTTGAGGGTGAACTCATCTCTTGATACAATGAAATCTGCTATAGCGAATATTTTCTCTAATTCTGTTTCTGGTTGAGGAAGATAAGGATACCAATGAGACATATGTCTTTCAATAATGTCAGTAATAGTCTCAATTATCTCCTTCTCCACCCCTTCTTTCTCTAGGTATTTCCTAGCTAGTTCTGCAGAGAAAATTGAGTGAAGATCTTTATTCTTTACCTCTCTGATAACCTTCACTTCTCTCTTTATTTCTCCCTTAGAATATTTAACTTCCTGAATAACTTTAGTCTGCTTAAGTTTCCCTAAGTCATGGAAATAAGCAGCTGTTAGAAGAATATCTCTAACTTCCTTAGAATAATTTAATTGCCTACAAACTTGATCTAAGAACCAAGCTACTTTCTCTGTATGTTTCATTAATCCATCATACCCTCTCTCATCAATAGGATGATGTTTGCCAGTCATAGTTGCTGGAATAAAATGAAGTCTGTAACCATTATCTCTTAGAACTTTCTTCACTGCTCTTTTTAGTCTCTCATCCTTAATAGTTTCATAGAGTTTCATGAGATCCCCAACTCCTTCCTAGCTCTTAGAAGATCTTTCATTGTATTTATAGTTATCCACTTTCCCTTTAATTCATGAACATAGAGCATCTTATGGAAAGCTAATTTCTTAAGAAGAGTTTGTTCTAAGTCTCCCTCATCTGGGAGATAATCTTCAATGAGATCTTTTCTAAAAACATAATGTCCACAAGAAACATACTTATCTAGCTCAGGTTTCTCAATGAAGTTAGTTACTAAACGATTCTTATCAAACTCTACTACTCCATAAGGAAGAACTGCTTTCTTTATTAAAATAGCATTCACTCCTCTTGAAGCTAAGTAGAGTTTCCTAGGATCAAAGAATACAACATCATCTACATTCATAGTATAGAATTGATTTTCCTCTACAAACTCTAAAGCCTTCTTCAAGCCTCCTCCTGTCCCTAGGAAAGATTCTTCAATGGAAAAGTCAATCATAGGTATATTTAGGTATCTAGAGTAGTTCTTCCTTAAGTATTTGAAGTTAGGTCTAGAAATGGCAAGAATAATATGTTCAAATCCATGTCCTACCAACCACTCAATTTGAGCATCTAATAAGGTAGCATTTCCTCTAATAATTAGGAAAGGCTTAGGTACTTCAGTATGCCCTTTGAGTCTTAAGCCTTTACCTCCTGCAAGGATAACTGCCTCTTTCATTGAATCAGCTCACCTATTTCTTTTCTCCATTCTTTAAAGATATTCTCAAGATAGGGGGAAAGAGAAACAAATGCAGGATTATTCTTGGAAGCACGATTCTTCGTTAAATACTTCGACATACTTACGTAATTATAGACTGTTTTTTGAACCATCTTCAGTTCTGGTATTCCCTTTCTCCTAGCTCTTACTCTTAAGAGATAAGTTAAGGCTTGGATGCTTAGAGAACCAGTATCCGATCTAACTATCTCTTCCACTATATAGAGTTCTTTCTTTTTCATATCTGCTATTCTCAAGAATCTAGAGAAGATCTTATCAAGAACTTCATAGTCCTCAGAAAGAACAGTATCTCTTCCATTTATCCTTGCATGTCCTTCTGCCAAAGAATCAATCATCATGAGAAGATTTTCAGGATACTTCTTGAACTTTTTAAGCTTCTTGTAAAGTGAGTCCCTAGCTGGGCCTATTTTTCTCATTTTCATAGGGCCAAAGTAAGGGTTAACATCTGCTTGTCTTATTATGTCAGTCCATTCTTTTATAATAAGCCAGTCTGGTTTACTCTTAAGACTCTTTCTTGCTCTTAGTTCTCTTTGCTGCCATTCTTCAGGTCTCATTAAAGCTATACAAGTCAGTGATCTTCTATCTATAAACTCTTCATATAGAGAAGTAGAGGCTATTTCTTCCCAGTCAGAAGGAGTACCAGCTAGCATAGCTTTCTTTGGTTCGTCTCCTAATTTCTCTCCTAAAGTCCCACCTTCAGAAGTTAAGTCATCTAGAGAAGTATTCTTAGTTAGACCAGCTAAGAATTGAATTGAAGTTAATTTTAGATAATGAGTAGTGCACCTCGACAAATCTTCTACAAATATTAACTTTGCCTCCTTGAATTTTCTCAAGTCTTCTCTAGCTCTCTTAGATTTCTCTGCTTTCTTCATCATTTTAACTATTCCTGCTGGAGTCAATCTACCTGAAATCTTGAGAGGTCGAAGTCTCTCTCCAAAGGCTTCAAGAGCAATTAAATCTGAAAGTGTCTTTCCAGCACCTGAAGAACCAAATTTCATAAACAACCATTTATGATCAGTAGCTACATAACAAGAAGTAAGGAGAACTTGACTTCCCCAAAAGAGACCAATTTCACCGTATCTATTAAAGGCTTCACTCAAGAATTTCCTTGTTAAGGGAGAATAAACTACTTTCATACTTCCAATCCATCCAGTTCTTCCATTAATTCTTTGAGACTAAAAACCTTAATCTTTTTCTTCTCCACTTCTCCTAAGTCAAAAGAATCTAAAGTTATTTTGAAGGAGACTACTCTTGCAGGAAAGTTAGGCTTTCCTGAAGCAGGAGGGAAAGAAGTGTAAATAGTAATCGTATTAGGACTCAGAGAAGAAGAAGAAACACACCAACCACAGAGAGCTCTTTGATAAGAATTTGTATCTGAATCACGAACAGTGTGAGTAGTTGTAGAGAATTTCCATGTCCAATAGTCCCATGGGTTATCTGTCAGAATGGGTGGAGACTTTGGTTTCTTAGAGAGAACCTTTCTGATCTCTTCTTCAAGAATCTCTTTTAATAATTTGTAATGTTCTTTAGAGATGTAGAAATCGATTGGCCTCTCTATTCTTCTTCCCCTAAACATTCGAGGAATAAACTTCTTAGATAAAAGGGAAGGATTCCTAGAACACACTCGGCATTC
>Ga0190361_1000711_pt1 | contig 13110 bp, 15 predicted proteins | sample 48721845_MG_FD_161273 | JGI IMG/M metagenome (GOLD analysis project Ga0190361, IMG submission 161273) | Hydrothermal vent microbial mat bacterial communities from Southern Trench, Guaymas Basin, Mexico - 4872-18-4-5_MG | ecosystem: Environmental > Aquatic > Marine > Hydrothermal vents >...
CCTCTGGCACCTCCCAGTTTAAAAATTTAGCAGGACGGGTGTACTGAGGATAATCGAGAAGACCTCTATAAAAAGAGTTCTCCTTAATAGATCGCTCATCACCTACCGCCCCTGGAAGGAGCCTAACCACTGCATCAACTATTACCATTGCTGCTATTTCTCCTCCACTTAAGACATAATCCCCAATAGATATTTCCTCATCCACAAGGTATTCTCGAACCCTTTCATCAACTCCTTCGTAACGCCCACAGATTAAGATCAGGTTTTTCTCTTTTACAAGCTGGAAAGCCAGCTTTTGGGAAAAAGTTTTTCCCTGAGGTGAAAGAAGGATTACCCTGGCTTTCTCTCCCACCTCAGCTTTTATATGGGAAATAGCTTTATAGATTGGCTCCACCTTCATAACCATTCCAGCTCCTCCTCCGAAAGGGACATCATCTACCGTTCTGTGACGGTCGGTAGTGAAGTCTCTCAGATTATGAAGGTGGATCTCAATAAGTCCATTTTGTTGAGCCCTTTTGATTATGGTTTCTTCAAAAGGGCTCTTAAACATAGAGGGGAACAGGGTAATGATGTCAACCCGCATATTATTCTTCTAAAATCTCTACCATTACCCTTTTTCTCATTTTGGCGGCTGCTGCTCCTACTATTGTTCTTAAAGCATTAGCAACCCTTCCACCCTTTCCTATGACTTTACCCATGTCTTCTTTAGCCACAGAGATTTCCAGAAGTATCACCTTTTCCGCCTTTATCTCCTGAACCTCTACCTCGTCCGGGTTGTCCACGATCTGCTTAATGATATACTCCACTAACTCACGCATACTCTTACCTCCTTTATTGAACCGAAATTGAACATGAATTGACCTTTATCCCCTCTATAATTCGGATAACTCCTTTTTTGAAAATATAGAATAGTTAACCAACAGTTTTTCCACAGAATCAGATAACTTGGCACCCTTTTTTATCCACTCAACAATTTTGTTTTTGTCTGCTTGAACTTTTTTTGCCCGTGGATCATACCATCCAACACTTTCTATAAACTTCCCCTTTACCGGTGAACGGGAATCAGCTACCACAATTCTATAAAAAGGAAGCTTATTTGCTCCCATTCTCCTCAAACGGATGCGAACCACCTGTATCCTCCTTTCTACCTTCAATTTTGCTCTTAAGATTGATAATCGCCTTCCGAGGATCGGTATTCCCGAATATTGAGGTTCCCATTATTAAGATACTGGCACCTTTTTCTATCACCTGAAAAGCTGTATTTTCGTTTATTCCTCCATCCACAGCGATGTCTAAGTTTAAATTTTTTTTCTCAATTATGGCATGCATGGTCTGGATTTTAGGTAAGACTTCTGGAATAAAGCTTTGAGCACCAAAACCTGGATTTACAGTCATCAGCAGAACAGTATCCAGCTTAGAAAGAACATAATCGAGAAAACAAACCGGAGTAGCTGGATTTAAAGCAACTCCTGATTTCATCCCGTTTGATTTGATAAGACCGACCACTCTATCCAGGTGAACTGCCGCTTCCACATGAATGGTGAGAGATTCACATCCAATTTCTCTGAAAGGCTCAATCCACCTTTCCGGGTATTCCACCATGAGATGGACATCAAAAGGTAGATGTACCTCCTTTTTCAATAATCTAAGAACCTCTGGCCCAAAAGTGATATTGGGTACAAAGTGTCCATCCATTATATCAATATGGAGAAGATCCGCCTCTTCCTCTATCTTTTTTATCTCCTCCAGCAGACAGCTAAAATCTGCAGCAAGTATAGAAGGAGCGATTTTTATTTTACCCATACCCTGCATTACTGCACCTTCTTTAACTTAATCAGCTCATCATCCACGTATATCCTCATTTCCCCCTTCCCCATAACCTCTGAGGAAATCCAGACTCTTTCTCCTGGTAAATGCATTCCGTAGTCTACAATTTTTTTTCCTTCTTCATCCAGAACCACCAGATAGACCCTTTTTTCTTCAAATCCAGGGGGAATTTCCACAGAGGTAATGACCCATTTCTGCTGAGGTAAGAGTATTTCCTCCTTTCTGCTGGGACTAACACTCACCATCAATTCAATTTCACTATTTTCTTCCACCCTGCTTCCAGGGGGTGGCAACTGTGATAAAACTTCTCCTTCCTCTTTCTCCGAAGGTTCTTCTTTAATCTTGGCTATATTTAAGGGCACCCCCTCAAGCCATTTGATAACTTCTTCCACATTTTTCCCCCTGAAATCAGGAAGAAAAAAGTACATTTTTGGAGGACCCAAGCTGACCAGGAGATTTACGCCATCTTCCCGGTTTATCTGAGTTTCTTCAGGTGGATCCTGCGCAATAACCTCATCCCGATTAAATTTAGGGGAATACACATAACTTACATTTTTGATTTCAACCCCGATCTGAGACAGACTTATCCTGGCCTCCCTTAGTTTCATTCCTCTCACAGACGGACAGGTAACCAGTCTTGCTCCTTCACTAACCACAACTTCCACTATTCTATTTTTCCGCACCCTGGTTCCAGGTGGGGGAATCTGGGAAAGAATCACTCCAGCCGGAATCTCCTGGGAAAACTTCTTACCCACTATTTTGATCCCGAGTCCACTTTTGCTCAAACTGATAACTGCTTCTTCCAGCGTTTTTCCCACTACCTCGGGAGTATCGGTATTCTCCTCTGGAACTAATATAATTAACACCAGATAAGTAACCACCCCACCTATAGCAACCAATGAAAAAAAAATACCTATAACTTTAAGGAACGATTTTAACCATTCTGGCAAGTTTACTCCCTTATATTCTTTTTAGCCACCTCCACCAGTTGGGAAAAATCTTCAGGACTTCTAACAGCAAGCTCGGCCAGAACCTTTCTATTTAAATTAATATCAGCTTCTCTCAGACCCTTCATAAAACGACTGTAAGACAAACCTTCTCTTCTTACAGCTGCATTTATCCGAACAATCCACAGTCTTCGGAACTCTCTCTTTTTTCTCTTTCTACCTATATAGCTGTGATAAAGAGACTTTTTCACAGCTTCTTTGGCCTGCGTGTAAAGTTTGCTCCGTCCACCCCTGAATCCTTTAGCCAAACGGAGAATCTTTTTCCTCTTTTTAGTGTGGATAGGTCCTCTTTTTACTCTACTCATTTATTTTCCTCTATTATTTTCTTTTATATTCCCGGCAAAAGCTTCTTTATTTTTTTTGCATCCCCTTTATGCAAAATTTCAGCTCTTCTGGACTGCCTTTTCTTCTTTGCTGTTTTTTTAACCTTAAGATGAGAGGCAAAAGCCTTTGAACGCCTTATTTTTCCTCCAGCAGTAACTTTAAATCTTTTTTTTGCTCCCCTATGGGTTTTAAGTTTGGGCATTTTCTTCTCCAGGCTATCTTTAATGATTTACTTTGGAATTAAGAATTGCTCAATTTTTCGATCACCAATTGAAGGACGTGTCTCCACTCTACCTATCTCTTTCAGTTCCTTAGCAATCCTTTCCAGCATCTTTCGTCCTTCTTCTTTGTATATATTCTCTCTCCCTCTAAATCTTATTGATAACTTCACTCGATGGCCTTCTCTCAAAAATTCTTCTATTTTTTTTACCTTTATTTTAAGATCATGCTCCCCGATCTTGTAGGAGAGTCTTATCTCTTTCAAACTATCAGAGGACTGTTTTTTTCTGTTTTTTTTACGCTTTTTCTCCATCTGGTATTTGAATTTTCCGTAGTCGAGAAGTCTACACACCGGAGGATTAGCCTGTGGAGCAACTTCTACCAGATCTAACCCTTCTCTGCGAGCAATTTCCAGAGCTTCGTCTCGTGAAATAACACCTACCTGTTTTCCCTGTTGGTCAATAAGACGAACTTTTGGCGACCTTATTTCCTCATTAACCGCCATACGGGTGTTTCTGTTAATAACAACCTCCTTAATTTATTCTTTCTTTTTTATTTTTTCTTTTATCATTTGAATAAAATTTTCCGGACAAATATCTCTCAAATTTTCCCCGTCTCTTTTACGCACCGTTAAAAGGCCACTTTCCACCTCCTTTTTTCCGACAATTACCATATAAGGAATTTTTTCCAGTTGAGCCTGACGTACTTTGTACCCCAGAAGTTCGTTTCGTGAGTCAAGCTCTACTCTGATACCTTCAGAGCTCATTTTTTCATATAGCTCCCGGGCAAAAGGAACTTCTTTGCAGGTTATGGTAAGTATTTTAACCTGCACAGGAGCAAGCCAGACAGGAAATTTCCCCTCCAGATGTTCGATGAGTATTCCAACAAATCTATCAATTGCTCCCAGAACAACTCTATGAATCATAACCACCTTTTTCTTCTCACCATCAGAATCTACATAAGTCAGATCAAATCGCTCTGGAAGGTTAAAATCAACCTGAATGGTTGGTCCCTGCCACAGTCTCCCCAACGCATCTTCGATTTGCACATCTATCTTGGGTCCATAAAATGCACCCTCTCCCGGAGCTATTTCAAAATCAAGGTCTTCCTTCCTCAAGGCCTCTTCCAAAGCTTTTATCGAAGTTTCCCAGATTTTTGGTGAACCTATGTACTTTGCCGGACGGGTGGAAAGAGTGATCTTATAGCCAAGATGAAAAATGTCCATCATAAAAAATATAAATTTTAAAATTTCTCTTACCTCGTCTACCAGTTGTGAAGGAAGGCAGAAGATATGGGCGTCATCCTGGGTGAAACCTCTTAATCTCAGAAGTCCATGAAGCATTCCGGAGCCTTCCCTTCGATACACCGTCCCCAGCTCAAAAAATCTCAAAGGTAAATCTCTGTAACTTCTCTGTTTACTTTTGTATACCATTATGTGAGCAGGACAGTTCATGGGTTTTAAGACATAATCCTGCCCTTCCACACTAAAAACATACATATTTTCCCGATAAAAGTCAAGATGCCCCGATATTTTCCAGAGTTCTGCCCGAGAGATATGAGGAGTTCTAACCAGCTTGTATCCTCTCTTTAAATGTTCTTGGGTTTCAAAATTCTCAATAATCTCCCTTAATAAGGAACCCCTGGGATGATAAACAGCAAGCCCCGGGCCCAGTTCAGGATAAATTTCAAAAATATCTAATTCACGTCCAATTTTGCGATGATCACGCCTTTTAGCCTCTTCTAACCACTTTAAATGTTCTTCAAGCTCTTTTTTAGTAAAAAAGGCTGTCCCATAAACTCTGGAAAGCATGGGATTTCCCTCTCTACCTTTCCAGTAGGCTCCGGCAATTGAAAGGAGAGCAAAAAACTTAACCTCTCCGGTGCTCTTAACATGAGGTCCACGACAAAGATCAACAAATTCCCCCTGCTTATAGAGGGTAACCATGGTATCTTCAATCTCTTGAATTAACTCCAGTTTATAGGGTTCATCTCTTTGGGTAAAAATCTTTTTTGCTTCTTCTTTGGTTACGACTTCTCTCTCAAAGGGAAGGTCCTCTTTTACTATTTTCTCCATTTCCTCCTTAACACGCTCAAGGTTTCTGGAAAGAAGTTCCCCATCAATATCAAAATCATAGTAAAAACCATTTTTAATTGGCGGTCCTATTCCCAATTTTGCCTGAGGAAAAATCCTTTTTACTGCCTGAGCAAGAATGTGAGAGGCGCTGTGCCTCAGAATTTCCAGATCTTTCACTTTTTCTTCTGATTTTTTCTCCATCTCGGATTTATATTAATTAAAAAAGAGTTAAACCGAAAAATCGGCTTAACTTCAGTTTTTTAATAACCAGAATTTTCATCGCTGGTGCCCGGTGCTGGATTCGAACCAGCGACCTCTTGCATGTCAAGCAAGCACTCTAACCACTGAGCTAACCGGGCAGTAAGGCGGCGCCCGGATTCGAACCGGGGAATAGAGGATTTGCAATCCTCCGCCTTAACCACTTGGCTACGCCGCCATGGCAACAAAATTTTTTTATTCTGTCTCTTTATCTATTTTAGCAATTTCTTCTTCTATTTCCACCCTGTGGGTAGAAGGGCTCATTCTGCATTCTCCGTTAAAAAAAGCACCCTCAGCAATGGTCAAATCAGAGGCCTTCACCTTTCCTTCCAGACTACCGGTAGGGTAAATCTCTACTTTACCCTCACAATCAATATCTCCTTTTACTTTACCCGAGATAATTACTGTCGCTGCTTTAATGTTAGCATTTACAATAGCATCTTCACCAATTATAAGACTTCCACCTGTTTCAATCTCCCCCTCAAACTTGCCATCTATCCTTACCCCTTCTCTATCCTTTAAGGTTCCTTTGAACTCTGTCCCTGGACCTATTAAACTATTGGTCTTTCCCTCCACTTTTTTACTTTTTTTTCTTTTTAACATAAATTTATTCCTTTCAGGATAAATCCAGGGGTTCTACCATTAATTCTAAAGGATTAACACTTTTTCCTCTGCGCCAAACCTCAAAATGAAGATGGGGACCCGTACTTCTCCCGCTACTTCCCAGTCTACCTATCACTTCTCCTTTTTCTACATTTTTACCTTTTTTCACCAGTATTCGTGAAAGATGGGCATATCGGGTGGTATAACCGTAACTGTTCTTTATCTCAACAACCAATCCGTAAAAATCTTTCCACCCGGCATAGGTTACTTTTCCCTGACAGGCAGCTTTTACCTCCGTTCCCCAGGGAGCCACTATATCAATAGCTCGATGGAATTCTCTTTTTCCAGTGAAAGGATTTATCCTCCACCCATATCCTGCAGAAATCCACCCTTCAACGGGAAAAATATTAGGAGTTGAAGCAAAAAGCTGCTTTTTTTCTTCTATTAACTCCTCAACCCTGGATAAAGCTTTCTCCTGCTTTGAAGCTCTAAATTCAAGAGAGCTTACCTTATCTTCTATTTTACTTATTATTTTTAAAGAGTCCACCCCTTCTTCAATTAATTCTTGTGGTGCCAGGGAACTTTTAAAGGGGGTGTATGTGTCAGGTCCTCCTTCTCCCCAGTTTTCATCTCCACCTTGACCACCACCTCCTGCTCCTGCCAGACTTCTAAGTTTTGCCTCCATCTCTTCAATTCTACTCATGGTGACATCAAATTCTTTCACCTTTTCAGCCAGGGACAGTATCTTCTCCTGCTGCATTTTAGCAAGTTCTTCCAGATCCTCCAGGTACCTCACCTTCTCCTTCATCATCTTATACTCATTTATAAAATAAAAAAGGGTGAAAAAACCAATTACTATGCCTGTTATACAAACTGAAATGATAAAACGCGGGATGACAACTCTACGTATCTTTCCTCCCGATGCGGGAATCAACATTAAGGTAAATGGACCCCGAGCTTTTCTCATTGGTCTCTCCTCAAGTTCTTTCTCCATCCAGATACGAATGCCCCTTGTTTCTTTAAGATACCATTTATATAAAACTTGTCAATATGAGGCTTCCCCGGCATTGGGACATTTATTTTGTCTTCTCTTTTACAAGAAGATTTAATGTGCTATAATTTGAAAAGAGGGGAAAATTGATGTCAATTAAAAAAGGAAAAATAGTCTTAATAGATGGAAATAGCCTTCTTTACCGTTCTTTTTACGCTCTTCCTCCGTTGGCTACGAAAGAAGGAATTCCTACCGGGGGCTTATATGGTTTTACACGAATTCTCCTGAAACTCTTAAGAGAGGAAAATCCTGATTTTCTCGGCTGTGCCTTTGATAAAGGAAAAAAAACTTTCCGCCATAAAAAATGGGAGGATTATAAAGCCACACGACCAGAAACCCCTTCAGAGCTTTCAAAGCAAATCATCTTAATAAAAGATATTCTCCAGGGTTTCAGAATTCCCTTTTTTGAGGATGAAGAATACGAAGCTGATGATATTTTAGCCACTTTAGCCAGGAAAGCTGAAAAAGCTGGATTGGATGTCGAAATATTTACCGGCGACAAAGATATTCTTCAAATACTATCTCCCTCCATCAAGGTGGTAAGGTTTAAAAAGGGAATATCTCAGAAAGATGTGTTTGATCCCCAAAAAGTAAAAGAGGAGTTTGGAGTAACACCCGAGCAGATACCAGATTATCTTGCCCTTGTAGGTGATACATCAGATAATATTCCTGGTGTTCCAGGAATAGGTCCCGTAACGGCTGTAAAATTGATTCAGCAATACGGTAGTCTGGAAAAGATCCTGGATAATCTGGAAAAACTGCCCCCCAAAATTGCAGGTAAAATAAGAGAAAATACGAAAAAGGCAAAGTTAAGTAAGAGATTGTCAACGGTAATTTGTCAGGTCCCTGTGGAATTAAACCTGGAAAAGCTAAAGGTAAAAGCTCCCGATAAAGAGAAGTTGCTTGATATCTTTAAAAAGCTGGAGTTCAAGGAACTCATTGAGAAACTTGGTCTTTCTGACTGTCAAAGTAGTGAAAAACTACCTGGAAGTAAAGAAATTGAAAAGACTAACCATAAAATTGAAGTCAAGCTAAGACAGGAGCCGCTTTTTTTATGGTGGGAAAATGAAGGTAACAGGAGACGGCTTTTTATTTCTTCTTCCAGAGGAAAATCTTTTGTTTTTTCTCTGGATGAAGATTCCTTCGACAAAGCGACTTTCTCCCAGCTTAAAAACTTACTGGAATCCGGGAAATATCTAAAGATAGGTCATGATCTAAAAAATTTGCTCGTTAAACTAAAAATTTTGGGAATAGGGATCAATTCAATAAAATTCGATACCGCAGTTGCCGCTTATCTCATCAATCCCTCCTCTGGCAATTATTCTCTTGAGAACCTTTCTCGCTATTATTTAGGAGAAAACATAAGCTCGACAGGGGAAAACGGCAGTATCAAAATTAAGTTTATCAAGAAACTTTACCCTGTTCTGGAAACTCAGCTCCAGGATAAAGGGATGAAAAAACTCTTCTATGAAATAGAACTGCCATTAATAGAAGTACTGGCCGAGATGGAGCTGCGAGGAATAAAGGTAGACCCTACAGTTCTTAAAAGTCTCTGTCAACAGATTAGAAAGATGCGTAAAAAGACAGAAGAGGAAATATATACGGAAGTGGGAGAAAGATTTAACCTCAATTCCCCCCAGCAACTTGGCAAAATACTTTTTGAGAAACTTAATCTACCCCTGATAAAAAAGAGCAAAACAGGTTACTCGACCAGCGAAAGAACTCTTCAGACTTTATCTCCTCTCTGTGAAACTCTAAACAAAATTCTTGATTACAGACACCTATTTAAATTAGAAACTTCCTACATTCAACCTTTATCCTCTATGATTAACCCTTCTACAGGGAGAATCCACACCTGTTTCAACCAGCTGGGAACCAACACCGGCAGACTTTCCTCCTCTAACCCGAATCTTCAGAATATTCCTGTTCGAGGACATCTGGGAGATTTAATAAGAAAAGCTTTTATAGCGGAAGAGGGATGTTTATTTATTTCTGCTGACTATTCACAGATCGAGCTTCGGATTTTAGCCCATCTGTCCGGGGATTCAAATCTTATCTCGGCTTTTTTACAGGGAGAAGATATACACAGGGAAACTGCCGTTGAAATATTTAATTGTTTACCTCTGCAGGTTAACTCCCGGATGAGAAGAATTGCAAAAATGGTTAATTTTGGCATCATCTATGGAATAAGTCCCTTTGGGCTGGCTCGTGACCTTGGAATTTCCGAAAAGGAAGCTCAGGAGTATATTGAGCGGTATTTCTCACGTTATTCGGGAGTTAAAAGATACATAGAAAAAACATTAGAGCAGGCACATAAAAAAGGCTACGTAACCACTTTACTGGGAAGGAGGAGGTATCTTCCCGAAATTAATTCCAAAAATAAAAGAAGGAGAAAATTTGCCGAACGAATGGCTATAAATTCTCCAATTCAGGGTTCAGCAGCCGATCTGATTAAGATAGCCATGCTGAATATCTACCGAAGACTGAAAGAGGAAAACCTCCCGGCCTGGTTGATTCTCCAGATCCATGATGAGCTCATCCTGGAGGTAACAGAAAATCAGATAAACAGAGTCAGAAAAATTGTTAAAGAAGAAATGGAAAATGCCCTGAAACTTTCCGTTCCTCTGGTGGTAGATACTAAAGTTGGTAAAAACTGGGCAGAAATAAGTCATTGAAAAACTTCAGGATTGACACAATTTTCAGGAATTTCACCTTGAAGGTATTTGCTAATTCCGCGAGCTAACATCTCAATCCCATGGGACGCTGTTTCTCGAGATGCTCCTGCCAGGTGAGGAGTTAAAACTACATTGGACAAGCTTAAAAGAGGACATTTAGTGGAGGGGGGTTCGGGATCGAAAGTGTCAAGAGCTGCCCCTTTCAATTTACCTTCCTTCAAGGCTTTATAGAGTGCCTCATAATCTACAAGTCCTCCTCTTGCCGTGTTGATAAGATAAGCTCCGGGACGCATCATTGATATTTCCCTTTCTCCAATTAATTTATAGGTTTCGGGAGTAAGACGGGCATGGAGACTGATAATATGAGATTCCCTTAGAAGTTTCTCCAATTCAACCAATCGAGCGCCAAAAAGCTCCACTTCTTTTTTCTCCACATAAGGATCAAACACCAGAACCTCGACATTAAAAGGTGAAAGTAACTGACAAACTCTTTTCCCTATAAGCCCAAAACCAATAAGCCCCACTTTCTTCCCTGCCAGTTCTTCTGCACATTTGTCGTATTCGTAGAAATCCCCTCTCCAGATACCTTTTTTAAGAGCTTGATGGGCAGGAATAATTGGTTTTAAAAGACACAAAATCATGGCCAGGGTAAACTCAGCAGCTGCCTGCTTATTTCTACCTGGAGTGTTTAAAACAGGAATTTTCCTCTGGGTTGCTGCTTTGATATTGACGTTCACCACACCTCCCCGACAACAGGCTATTATCTTTAATTTAGGGCAGCCCCAAATTACCCGACGGGTGACAGGAGCAAGGTGAGTTATTAAAATCTCAGCGTCCCTTGCCACTGTCAAAACTTCCTTTTCATTGCCAATGTATTCTTTTACTTCACCGTCAGAGATAAGGGGCTGACGAGGCCAGTTTAACTTTAGTCCCGTAAGTTTAATATCCTCCCCATCTCCTAAATATCTGATTAATATTTTTTCTATTAACTCATTTTTCAAAAACAAATCTCCAATTATGGCCACTCTCATTCCTTCTCACCTCTTAATCCATCAATAATCCACCATTCACTTCAATGGTTTCGCCTGTAATGTAGTCTGCTCTGGAAGAGGCAAGGAAAACCACCACATTGGCCACATCCTGAGGAGTTCCTAATCTTCCAAGAGGAGTATCACTTAACCAGCGATCTTTCTCCTTAGCATAAAAGGGTTCTGTCATATCAGTCCTGACTCTACCTGGATCAACACAGTTCACACATATCCCGTAGAGAGCTACTTCCCGGGCTAAGGAGCGGGTAAAAGCATGTACTCCTGCTTTGGAGGCGGCATAAGCTGCATGACCTCTTGATCCTCTCTTTCCCACAAAGGAAGCTATGTTTATTATTTTCCCTGTTTTTCTTTTTATCATATGGGAAATCGTGGCTTTACAGCAGTTAAAAACACCTTTCAGGTTCACACTCATAAGATAGTCCCATTCTTCCTCACTGGTGTTAACCACTTCCTTTTCCAGATAGACACCAGCATTGTTTACCAGAATATCTATTCTACCGAAAAAATCCACAATTTTATTAATCATTCTTTCCACATCTCTCAAAGAAGAAACGTCAGCCTGAATTGGAAAACCCTTCCTTCCTCGTTTTTTAACTAAATTCACCACCTCCAGGGCAGCCTCCTCATGGTGAGCAAAATTTACCACCACATCTGCTCCCTCCTCAGCCATAGATAGACATATGGCTTTACCTATCCCTCTGCTTCCTCCAGTTACCAGAGCTATTTTTCCCTTCAGCAACATATTCTGCTTTTCAACCCCTTTAAAATCTTTCAAAAGAAGTCCTTAAGCCACTCCTTTATTTTAACACCTAATTTTTCCTTTAAAGCAAGCTCTTCACGTCTTTTTATTCCGTACAAAAGTAAACCCACAGCTGTAGCATATGTGGGACTTAAGAGTTTGGAAGGAGACTTTATTCTGGGATAGCCAATTCTGGCTGGCAAACCTAACTTTTCCTCTGCCGTCTCTTTTATCCCGGGAAGTAAGGAGCACCCTCCTGTTAAAACCGCACCAGCGCTGATGAGTCCCTTATAACCACTTACTCTAAGTTCAAGATCTACAAGCTCAAATAATTCTTCTATTCTAAACTGGATAATCCGGGCAAGGATTGATCTTTTCACCTTAGATTTTCCTCTACCGGCGATTCGCTCCACTTCTAAATTTTCGTCTTTATCCAGATAATCAACCGCAGCTATTCCGTGATTTATCTTGATTTTTTCAGCTTCTTCTCTACTGATGTGAAGTCCAACGGCAATGTCATTAGTTAAATGATTTCCTCCTACGGCAATTACTTTGGTAAATCTCAGTCCTTCTTTTAAAAAAATAGCGAGGTCCGTGGTTCCGCCTCCTATATCAAGGAGAACCACTCCCATATCCTCCTCCTGGGGGAGTAAAGTAGAAAGCCCGGAAGCCAGAGGTTGCAGTACAAATCCTTCCAGCTCATAACCTGCTCCAACAACACTATCCTCTATGTTCCTGCAACAACCTGAAGAAGCCGTAATTAGATGAACCTTAACCTGAAGCTGGACTCCTCTCATTCCCAGAGGATTTTTAATCTCACCCTGACCGTCAATGATGTAGTCCTGGGGAAGAACGTGGATGATCTCTCTTTCTGGAGGGAGAACAATAGAAGATGCCTGTTTCAGGGCTTCCTCTATATCTCTGGTTTCGATTATCTTTTCAGGATCTGCTATTCTCACAAAACCACTATTGTCTCTTCCTTCTATATGAGAACCAGCAATACTAACCCACAGCTTTTTAATTCTCTTTCCCGCATCCAGTTCGGCTATCCTTATCACCTCTTTGATCCGGGAAGAGAGCTCGCGTACATCGGTCACCACACCTTTAGTCACTCCTTCTGAAGAAACCGTTCCTGAACCCAGAATGTTGAGTTTCCCATCTTTAACCGTTCCCAGCACGGCACATATTTTGCTGGTTCCAATGTCCAGACCCACTATTAAATCCTGTTTCCTGACTTTTAGCTTCTTCATTTATTATATGAAGCAACGATCTGTTTTTCAAATC
>Ga0190361_1000714_pt1 | contig 13080 bp, 12 predicted proteins | sample 48721845_MG_FD_161273 | JGI IMG/M metagenome (GOLD analysis project Ga0190361, IMG submission 161273) | Hydrothermal vent microbial mat bacterial communities from Southern Trench, Guaymas Basin, Mexico - 4872-18-4-5_MG | ecosystem: Environmental > Aquatic > Marine > Hydrothermal vents >...
TAGATATTTTGAAATTTTCAGCAAGGTTAGATAAGACTATCAAGCAATCTGAAGGCAAGCAGAAAATATCAAAAATCCAGTTAAATCAAGATATTGAGCATTTAATGTATTTATCTTTTAAACAGGCTGAAGAAAGTCAGGAAAAGTTTATTTATCCTCGAAATATCTTGATGGGATTAACATTACTGAAGCATTCCAGCCTGGAGAGATTGTTTTATCTTTTTAATATTGAGAAATTAGATTTAGTTCAGGCTTTAATCCTGGGCAGATTTAAAAGAAGATTAGCTAGATTAAGCCGTCTTCCAGGCAGACTGGAAGAAGCAGTTAGGTTTAGAAAAGGAATCCGTCATCGAGTTATGAATAGAGCCTGGACAGCCAGGCCCACACCTACCCTGGACAGATATGGTCTAGATTTAACCAGCCTGGCTAGAGCCGAAAAAATTGGTTTTTTAATTGGCCATCAGAAAGAATATCAACAACTGGTTGAAGCAATATCTACCTCTCCAACCAGAGCTGTAATCCTGATTGGAGAACCAGGTACCGGAAAATCTGCTTTGATTAATCATTTAGCCTATCAAATTGTTAAAGATAGAGTACCTCCACTATTGTTTGATAAACGTCTGGTCAGATTAGATATTTCAAGGCTAGTATCTAATGCTGAACCAGGAGAAATATCTCATCGATTAAATTCCATAATCAATGAGATAATTTTAGCTGGAAATGTTATTTTATACATTCCTGATATTGATAATTTGGTTAAGACTTCCGGAAAACTTTATCTTTCTGCAATTGATATTTTACTTCCAGCTATTAAAGCCGGGAGTTTCCCGGTTATTGGATCGACTTATCCAAGAGAATATCGACAATTTATTGAACCACAATCAGATTTCGCATCTGCTTTTAGAAAAATCAGGGTCGAAGAAATTTCTCCAGAAACAGCTCTAAAAATATTAATGTTTGATTCAGTAATTCTAGAAAATAAATATAAAGTTGGGATTAATTATCAAGCCCTTAAGGCGGCAGTAAACCTTTCTTATCGTTATCTCAGACCAGAGCCTTTACCAGGAATAGCCGAACAAATATTAAGAGAAGCTTTAGAACAAGCAATTAAATCTGGGAAAAAAGTAGTTGAGCGAGAAGATGTAATTACAGTAATTGAAAAAAGAACTAATATACCAATCCATGAAGTAAGTGAAGTAGAAGCTGAGCAGCTTTTGAATTTAGAGAAATTAATTCACCAGACTTACGTAAATCAGAACGAAGCTGTATCAGCAGTAAGCCGGGTTTTGAAAGAATATCGAAGTGGATTAAGAAAAAGAACTGGGCCAATTGCAGTGTTTTTATTCCTTGGTCCAACTGGAGTTGGAAAAACTTATCTATGTAAAATTCTGGCTAAAATTCAATTCGGAAGAGAAGAATTAATCAGATTTGATATGTCTGAATATCAAACCCAGAAAGATATTTATCGCTTAATTGGTTCACCAGACGGAAAGGTAAGGGGAAGGTTAACTGAACTGGTATCCAAAACTCCTTACTCTTTAATATTACTGGATGAATTTGAAAAAACTCATCCAGATCTGTTGAATTTATTTTTACAGGTATTTGATGAGGGAAGATTAACCGATGCTCTGGGAAGAACAGTAGACTTTAAAAATACCATTATTATAGCTACTTCTAATGCTGGTTCAAACTTTATTCAGGAGCAACTCCAACAAGGTAAAAAAGTAGAGCAGTTTAAAGATGAATTGAAAAAAAGATTAACCAGGTATTTTAAACCAGAGTTAATCAACAGATTTTCAGATATTATTGTTTTTAGAACTTTAACTATGGAAGATATTAAAACTATTACCAAATTGCAACTCAATCAGTTTGCTAAAGAATTAGAGAAAAACCAGGGAATTACCTTTTTATATTCCAGCCAGGTGGTGGATCGAATTTCAAAATTAGGATTTGATCCAGCCTATGGAGCCAGGCCAATATCCAGAGTTATTTCAGAAAAAATCAGAGGAGTATTAGCTGAAAAGATATTAAAAAAAGAAATTGGTCGTGGTAATACCGTGAAAGTAGAATTAATAGGTAATAGATTTGAATTTATAGTAAAATAGAACTTTCCGAATTTTATGGAACAAAAAACTCTGGCATTGGTTTTAGATTTTAAGATATTTAAAGAAAATGACAAAATAATTGACCTTTATACTAAAAAAAGGGGCAGAATTTGTGCCAGGTTGGTTGGAGGGAGAAAAATAACCTCTAAGTTATCACCTCAGCTCAATCCATTAACCTTTTCACTGGTAAGAATAGTGGAGAAAAATGAAATTCGAATTGCTGATGCTCTAGAAGTGGATAATCTTTCTAAAATTAGACAATCTATAGTATTGTTTGGACAGGCCCTGAAACTTATTGAAGTATTAAAAGAAATGATTATGCCAGAACAGCCAGATTTAGATTTATGGTTTTTTTTAAGAAGAAGTTTAACTAGCGGTAAAATATCTTATTTTAAACTGCTTTCCATTTTAGGTTACAGTCCCCAAAACTCTAATTGCTTAATCTGTCACCAAAAAAAAACAGACTTTTTTTGGGTTCAGCGACAAGCGTTTATTTGTCAGAAGTGCTTGAAGGGTTTAAAAGGAAATCAAAATAGATTAATATTAAAAGTAAACTATGAAAACTAAACTAATTAAAATTCTTCATTATGTATTCTGGATAGCAGTAGTTGGACTAATAATTGGTCTGGTCTGGGGTGGCTTTCTGGTTCAAAAAATATTAAAAAGTGGAGAACTGGAAGTAGAAATCCATGGACCAGAAAAAGTAAACATCGGTGTGCCATTCTACTTTAGTGTAAATTTTTCCAATAACACTAAAAGTATACTCAAACAAGCTCGATTGCGGGTTTTCTTGCCAGGAGAAATTAACTGTATTGGAAAAAAAGAACAAAGAGTCTTAGAAGAAGACCTTGGTGATATAGGAATTGGAAGTTTTTCTAAAAAGACCTTCCAGCTAATTGCTCAGGGAGAACATATTGGCGGAACAATTCAAAAAATAAATGTTGAATTGTCTTATCAGCCAACTGGCTTAGTTAGAACCAGGTTAGCCAGAACCGGTAGTTTTGACATATTAATTGAAAAGCCAGCAGTTTTTTTAGATTTAGTTGCCCCGGCTAAAGTCTTAAGCGGGGAAAACTTTAAGCTAGAAGTAAATTTAAATAATCTTTCCTCTTATGAGTTTCCTGATTTAAGATTGGAATTAAATTACCCGCCAAATTTCAAATTTAAAAACTCTTCTATTGCTCCCGGTCAGAATAATAATGTCTGGGAAATAAGTAATATTAAGCAATCAAAGATTGTAATTGAAGGAAATTTAGTCGGACCAGTAAATTCTTTCTCACAATTCCTAGCCAAAATAAAAACCAGATTACTTGGTGAAGAATATATAGTTAACAAAAAATCAATAAGTATGGCAATTGCTCCATCACCCTTAGAGATAGAAATTGAACTGGCCGGAGTAACTGATGGAATAGTTGACCTAGGACAGGAACTGGAATACTTAATTAAGTTTCAAAACAAAACTGAAGTTGGATTATCAGATGTAGTAATTAAGGCTGGCCTGGTTGGAAGATTGTTTGACTTTTCAGAATTGGTTACCGAAGGAGACTTTTATTCCAAAATAAATACAATTGTCTGGGACGCATCAAACACTCCACAACTTAAAATGCTTTCAGCAGGAGAAAAAGGAGTGGTTAGTTTCAGAATTAAACTTAGAGACTATTTTCCAATTTACAAATTAACTGACAAGAATTTTACTTTAAATGTTAATGCTAGCATTGAATCTCCTACAGTACCTCCTTCTGTTTCAGCTAACCGAATCTTTGGCTCGACAAGTCTGGAAACCAAAGTAAGAGGAGTAATAATGATTCAGACCAAAGTTTATTTCAGAGATGCTAGCTCCGGAATAGTTAATAAAGGGGTCTGGCCTCCAAGGGTTAATAAGCCAACCAATTACACAGTTCACTTTTTGATAACTAATTATTCTACCGATGTTTCAAATGTGAAAGTTCAAGCCTATCTTGGTCCAGGAGTTAAATTCACCGGAATAGTAAAAAGCGACATAGAATCACTACCCGAATACAACGAAAGAACTAAACAGGTAACCTGGACAATTGATCGAATTCCTGCTGCTACTGGAGTTTTAAGTAAGTCACTTGAAGCAATTTTCCAGATTGAAGCTACTCCAGATGTTACTAAACTTGGAAAGTATCAGACTTTAATTCAAGATACCTATATTCAGGCTTTAGATGAATTTACTAGCCTGAAAATTAGCGATACTGCTCCAGCAGTTACCACTCGTTTACCTCATGATAAGACAGTTCAAGAACTAGAAGGAATAGTCAGAGATTAAAATGGATCAGCGAATAAAAATTCCAATCGAAATATCTGCTCACCATATTCATTTAACCAGAGAGGATTTCTATGAACTGTTTAAGAAAAATAATTTCACTCCCTTAAAGCAAATTGGGCAGCATCAAATCGCTGCAGCTGAAACTGTAACTTTAGTGAATGGTAACCGAAAAATAGAAAATGTTAGACTAGTTGCTCCATTCAGAGAAAAAACCCAGGTAGAAATTTCACTAACTGAAGCAATATATTTAAGAATACAGCCTGTTCTAAGACTCTCTGGAGATTTAAAGAACACTCCAGGAATCAAAATAATTGGACCTCAAGGGGAACTAGAGTTAGAAGAAGGTGTAATTGTAGCACTCAGGCATATTCATGCCAGTCCTGAAGATATCGGAAAATTTGGTATTAATCCAAATGAAAAGGTAAATGTTTTGGTAGAAGGTAAAAGAAGTCTAATTTTAAGAAACATTCCAATTAGAGTTGACCCAGCTTTTAACTGGTGCTTACATTTAGATACTGATGAAGGAAATGCTTGCGGAATTTCAACAAAAGGAGAAGGATATTTGGTTAGCTTACAACAACAAAAAAGAAGATTTAGATGGTTTAAGTTAAGATAGTCAACTTAAAAATACAGCCCAAAGGCGTCTTAATTTATGATTTTGGTTTTAAATTGTGGTTCTCAATCGGTTAAGTGGAAATTGTTTGATAAAAAATTAAACTTGATTTCTCAAGGTAGAAAAGAATTTTTTAATCCAGATCAGGCTAAACAGGTTCTAATTCAAGAACTAAGACAACTAAAAGAATCTGAGATTGATTTAGTTGGACATCGAGTAGTTCATGGAGGAAAGTATAGAAGTCCAAAACTGATTACCAAGCCAGTAATTTCAGAAATTAAAAAATTTTCTAAAGTTGCTCCATTACACAATCCATTTGAACTTCTAGGGATAAGTGTAGCTAAAAATGTCCTAACTAAAGTCAAACATTTTGCAGTTTTTGATACCGAATTTTTTAAAGAATTACCTAAAAAAGCCTACACCTATCCTTTACCTGAAAAAATAACCAGAAGCTATCCATTTATAAAAAGATATGGCTTTCATGGCATTTCCCATAAGTATTTAACTTTCAAAGCTAGTCAGATTTTAAATTTAAAAAATCCAAATTTGATTACCCTACACCTTGGCGGAGGAGCTTCAATTACTGCTATAAAAAAAGGAAAACCAATAGATACTTCAATGGGCTTTACTCCAATGGAAGGATTGATAATGACTACCAGAACTGGAGATATTGATCCAGGAATAATCTTTTACCTCTTAAACCAGGGATATTCAACTAAAAAGCTTTACCACTGGCTAAACTTTGAAAGTGGAATTAAAGGAATATCTGGCATTTCAGAATTTAAAAAACTTCTTAAATCTAAAACCCAAAAATCAAAGTTGGCTTTAAATTGTTTTGTATACAAAATTCAAAAATACATTTCTGCTTATTATGGAGTATTAAACGGCAGATTAGATGCGATAGTATTTAGTGGAACTATTGGATACCGAAGTAAAAAGTTAAGAAACATGATTTTAAACAGACTAAGCTTTCTAAAAAATGCAAAAGTTCTAGTTATTCAAACCGACGAAGAATACCAGATTGCCAAAGAAATTTTGAATTTGATATAATCAATTTAATGGCACAATCAAAAAAGATCTTACCTCTACTTGGAAATGAAGCAGTAGTTTTGGGTGCTTTAGAATCTGGAGTGGGATTCGTTTCTACCTATTCTGGAACGCCTGCTTCTGAAATAGGAAATACGTTTTATCGGATTAAAGATATTTATAATGTTAGATTTGAATTTTCTACTAATGAAATTGTAGCTCTGGAAGCTGGAATTGGAGCAGCTTATTCCGGTGTAAAAACCTTGGTAGCATTTAAGCACTTCGGTCTAAATGTCTCAATGGATGCCTTTATACCCTTAAGTTACACCTGGCCAAGAGCAGGTATGGTAATAGTATTTGCCGATGATCCAAATTGTTATTCTTCAGCTCAGTCTGAACAGGATTCAAGAATATACAAGGACTTATTGCATCTCCCGATGCTAGAACCTGGAACCCCTCAACAGGCCAAGGATTTCACCAAGCTAGCCTTTGAGATATCTGAAAAGTTTGAAAAACCAGTAGTTATTAGAATGGTCGGTCGAGTAAGTTTACAAACAGGTCCGGTAATTAAAGGAAAAATAAAAAGACCTAAAACTACTGGAAAATTCATTAAAAGTAGAGAAAGGTTTAATACTATGCCCCCTGATGTTTTAGAACAAAAAAGAAAATTACTCAAACTTAAACAGCCAATCAGAAAATATCTGCAAACTAAAAATATTAATCCAATAATTTATCCCAGAGGGTATTCTAAAAAATCAGGAATTATTACCTCCGGAATTGGATTTCAATATACAAAAGAAGCTCAAGTTACGCTTAATTCAAGGTTGCCAGTTTTAAGAATTGATTCAATTTATCCTCTGCCAGTTGAAAAAATTAATCAATTTATAAAGGATAAAAGTAAAGTTCTAATTATTGAGGAAGGAGAAGGGGTAATTGAAAAAGAAATTAAGGTCTTATCCAAAGAGATAAATCCTAAATTAAGAATTTTTGGGAAGGATTTAATTGAGCCGGTAGGAGAACTTAATCCAGACAAAGTTACCTTAGTATTGTCCAAGTTTCTTGGTAAAAAGTACTCAATTAAAGAATCTTCTTTAAAGTTAACCAGAAGAACTCCCAGATTTTGTCCTGGTTGTCCTTACTGGTCAATCTTTGGAGCAATAAAGCAGGCTGTAAATCCCGAAAAAGTTGTTTTCTGTGGAAACATTGGTTGTTATATGATGGGTTATTTTCCACCATTTGAAATGACCGATACATTATTATGTATGGGAGATTCAATTAGTGTTGCTCACGGAATCAAAAAAGTATCTAAACAAAAAGTAATTGCTTTTATTGGTGATTCTACCTTTCTTCATGCCGGAATTCCTGGAGTAATCAATGCCTGTTACAATAAGTCCAATCCACTAATCATAGTTTTTGATAATAATGTTGTAGCAATGACCGGGCATCAACCAAGACCTACTGTTAAAGTTGAAAATATCCTCTCAGCAGCAGGAGTAAAAAACATTGAAGTTCTGGACCCAGTAACTGAAAATGAAAAACTAAAACAAACAATTAAACAATTCTTAAATAAATCTGAAATCTCAGCAATTGTTTGCAGGCATCCCTGCTTGTATGCTAATAGTCTGGAAAGAAAAGTTGGGCAAAGCCCATTTAAATTATGAAAAAAACTAAAACCTACAACCTAATTATATCTGGTGTTGGTGGGCAAGGTCAGATTACTTTAAAGAAAATTTTATGTCAGGCAGCAATCAAACAAGGTCTGGATTTTAAAGCATCCGAGCTTCACGGATTAGCTCAAAAAGGAGGTTCAGTTGTAATTCATTTCAGAACAGGCAAAAAAGTTTATTCTTCTCTTATTGCTCAGGGAAAAGCAGATTTGATTTTAGGACTAGACTTACTGGAAGCGGCCAGAGCAATCAAGTTTAGCTCTAAAAATACTAAGCTAGTGGTGAATAATCTTTTTATTCCCTTTTTCAAACAATCTCATTTTTCTGAAGGGGATTTATTAAAACTAGTTAAAGATAAGGTTAAAAAAATTAATTTAGTTCCAGCTTCAAAAATTTGCAAAGAAAAATTAGGAAATGAAATTTATACTGGAGTTTTCCTGTTAGGTTATTTAGCAAAAATTAAATCATTTCCATTGAAAAAAACATCCTTGATTTCTGGAATTAGAAAAGTTCTTTCAAAAAAGAATCTTTTGATTAACCTAAAAGCATTTAAATTAGGTGCTAGCTTATCTGAAAATGGAATTAAAAGAGTTAAAACTTAAACAAATTAAACAAGAAGTTCTAAATTGTCGAAAATGTCCACTTTATAAAACTAGAAATTACCCAGTAATTGGTGAGGGCAATCATTCAGCTAAAATCATGTTTGTTGGTGAAGCCCCTGGAGAACAAGAAGATAAAACTGGACATCCGTTTTGTGGAAGAGCCGGAGAAATTTTAGACCAATTACTTTTATCAATTAATCTGAATAGAAAAGAAGTTTATATAACCAACCTTTTAAAATGCCGTCCTCCTCAAAATCGAGATCCTCTACCAGAAGAAATTAAAGCCTGTTCTCCTTACTTACTGCGCCAAATAGAATTAATTTCTCCCAAAATTATTTGTCCTTTAGGAAGATATGCCATGAATTTTTTAATGCAAAGATTTGGATTAAAACCTGATTCTATTTCTAAAATTCATGGAAGGGTTTTTAAAGTTTCAGGCTTATTTCATAGCTTAATTATTATTCCATTATATCACCCAGCTGTTGCCACATATAATCCCTTTATGATCGAACAGCTTAAAAAAGATTTTAAAATTTTAAAGCAACTAAATTAAAATCCCGCAAGATTTACTTGCGGGATTATTTCAATTAAATTATTTCGTCAACTAATCCAACTTCTTTGGCTGCTTTAGCGTCAAGTATTGCTTCTTTTCTACAGTATCTTTTAGCCAGCTGAGAATCAATTCTTTTAGCTAATAATTTTTCAACTTGCTTATTGATATTGTCTATTACCCTTTTCTCTCTTTCTATCTCTTCAATATCCCTTGGTGCTACATAAGGACTAACCAGTGATCCTCCATGTAAAAGTAAGTAAGAATTCTCAGTAATGGCTATTTTTTTGGCAGCTAGCATTATTATTATTCCCGCTGAAGCTACCATTCCAGTGGCTACCACTTTCAAGTTGACATTATTAATTCTTACCAGCTCATAAAAGGCTAAAGCTGCGTAAGGGTCTCCGCCATTTGACTTAAGATAAATCACTATTTCCTTATCAGGATTATCAGAAAGCTGCCTAATATATTCAATTTGATGCCAGGCTGCTGCCACCACTTTTTCATTAATCGGGCCAAACCAGTAAATCTTTTCAGCCTTTGCAGCAATTTTCCCACTGATTATCTTGAGTTTGTTCAATAAATCCTTTCCATTACTACTTCTTACCATTTCACTCACCTCCTTATTTCATTGTCAATTGTTTACAAACCTAATTTAAACATATAATAATAATTAGAAAATGTCAAGATGGTAAAATTTAAACTGACTACTCTCAAACTGTCTTTTTTAAAACTACCAGATTCCTTTAATCAAATTAAAATTGTTCATTTATCCGACCTTCATTCAAAGTATTTTGGTCCAGCTGAAAAGAAAGTTTTAAAAATTTTAAATCAAATTAAGCCCGATTACATTTTTGTCACTGGTGACTGGATAGATATTCATACTAAAAATCTTTCTTCAATAAGAAAGTTCTGGAAAAGCCTAGCTGAAATTTGTTTAACTTATGGAGTTTTAGGAAACCATGAACACAAAAATAAAAATTTTAAAATTTCAGATATTAATCTGGCTTTATACAATTCTGGAATAAAAATCTTAAACAATCAAAACCAAAGATTAACCAAAGATAATAAGTCAATTTATTTAATTGGAGTAGATGACCCCCATTTAGGTTATGATAACTTAAGTAAAGCTTATCCTCCTGAGAATGGTTTTAAGATACTACTAGCTCATTCCCCGGAAATTATTAACAAAATTAAAGATAAATCTATCGATTTAATTCTCTGTGGCCATACCCATGGCGGACAAATTAGAATTCCTCCTATTCCTTCAATCTGGATTCCAACAAAAATCTCTAAAAAGTACGACCAGGGGCTATTTAAACTAAATCATAGCTATCTTTACATAAACTCCGGAATTGGAACTTCTCTTTTACCAATCAGATTCCTATGTCCCCCAGAAATAACTGTTCTTGAACTAAATTCCATTAGAAATTGAATTTTATCTGTGATATACTATCTAGTAATGAATATTTCTTTAATTCTGGACAATCTGGTTAATTGGCTTTTAAGCAGCGGAATGAAAATTCTTGGAATCATTATTCTAGCCTTTGTTTCCCAGCTAATTTTGAAAAAGATTGTTAAAAGAATTATTGGCTTAATTTTGGTATCCAATCATCTTAAACTGGGAAGAAAAAAAAGAGTAAGTACTTTAGCTCGAATCTTTATCAGAACTGGCAACATTATAATCTGGATAATTGCGTTAATTATGATTCTATCGGAGTTAAAGATAAATATTGCTCCAATTTTAACTGGTGCTGGAGTTGTAGGGCTAGCAGTTGGTTTTGGGGCCAGAGACTTAGTAGCTAATTTTATCAATGGTTTGTTTATCTTAATTGAGGATCAATATGCTGAAGGCGACAGAGTAAAAATTGCTGGAATTGAAGGAACAGTCAAAAAAATAAGCTTAAGAACAACTATTCTAGTTGATAAAGAAGGAGTTGAGCACATTATTCCAAATTCTTCAGTAAAAATAGTTAGCAACTTATCCAGAAAAAAAGATTAATATTTACTTGAAATATGAAGTCTAAATTCAAAGCCTTTACTATTGTTGAATTCTTAATTGCAGTAGGAGTAGTTGCTTTAATGATTTTTGGAATAATTGTAATAATTAATCCCAGAGAAGGAATGAGAAACATTAGAGATACAATCAGGCTAAGCGATCTTACATCCCTTGAAGCTGACATTTCTAAAATGGTGATAGAAACTGGAGAATCAGTAGATCTGGATGGACCTTATAATCATAACACCTGTTATGGAGAATCAAATCAAACTATTTATCTTTCCTTAGTAGATCCAACTTCCAGTAGCTGTCAGGGATTAATAAACAAAGGAGAGCTTTCCCCTCCACCACCCGGCTGGAAATATCATTGTGTAATTTCTGAAGGGCATTTAAGAGACATTAATGGTCAGGGTTGGATTCCATTAGATTTTTTTAAGTATGTTCCTACCCCATTATCTGGATTGCCAGTTGACCCGGTAAATAGTGCTAAGCAAAATCTTTATTATGAATATATCTGTCATCAGGGAAATGGCTTTGAACTAAATTTATCCAGATTTGAATCAGAAAAATTTGTAACTCAATGTAGAATGGACGGAGGAGACGATCCTTATGTCTATGAACGGGGAATGAACCTAAATCTTTTTCCTCTTTCTAGAGATGTAATTGCTTGTTATAGATTTGATGAATCAAAAGAGCAAGTTGCTGTTGATTCTTCTGAATATAAAAATCATGGAACTTTATTTAATACTTTGGACTTTATAGCCGGAAAATTTGAAACTGCTCTAAATTTAGATGGAATTGATAGCTATGCTCTAGTTTCAGAATTTATAATTCCTGAATCCGGCAATTTTACTATTTCTTTCTGGATTTACCCATTTGACAAACCAGGTCGATGTTTTATGAGCATGGTTGATAAAAACGGTCAGGAAATTTTAAGTTGCTTTAGAAAATCAATTAACTTTATTTTGGGAGTTGAACACAAACAAATAGTTTACCCGGAAATACCTGCACTGAAATGGACTTATTTTGTATTACAACGAAAAGGAAATCATTTCTATGTTTACATTAATGGAAAATTGAAAGGAACCATCAAACTTTCTAGTCCTCTAAAAGCAAAATACCTTTTAATTGGAGCTTCACCTAAACCTAAGTTTTTCCCACCTCAAGCTGAAAATTATTTTTACGGACTAATTGATGAATTTAGAATTTATAACACTGTCCTATCTCCAGAAAAGATTAGATATAATTATTTGATTGGGAGGTAATATGTGCTTAATTTTAGATATTGAAACCATTGGCATAGATTTTGATAGTTTAGATAAAACTACTCAAAAGAGCCTAAGTTACTGGATAGAAAGAGAAGCCAAATCTGAAACAGAATATCAAGAGTTGCTGGAAAACTTAAAACAAAGACTTGGTTTTTCTCCTTTAACTGGAGAAATAGTAGCTTTGGGGGTGTTAGATTATTATAAAAACAAAGGAATAGTATATTTCCAAACTTCAGGAGAAAAAATTGGAGAATTTAGCAAGGATAATTTTACCTTCAAGCCAGCTACTGAACCAGAAATGTTACAAAGATTCTGGGAAGGTGCAAAAAAGTACAACCTGTTTGTTACCTTTAACGGAAGAAGTTTTGATATTCCATTTATCATGATTCGTTCAGCTAAGTATAAAATAAAACCAACCAAAGACTTATTGTCTAATCGCTATCTTTCTAACCAAAAATCTGACTCAAAACACATTGATTTATTAGACCAGCTCAGTTTTTATGGAGTACTTAAAAAAAGAGGAAATCTTCACATGTGGTGTAAATTGTTTGGAATAAAAAGCCCTAAAGCAGAAGGAATAACTGGAGAAGACATATCCTTAATGTTTAAGAATGGACAATATAAAAAGATTGCTGAATACAATAGCTGGGACCTGATTGCTACAAAGGAACTTTACACCTGCTGGAAAAATTATCTTAGTTTTGAATGGAAAAGTTATGCCTCCCCGGGAGGAATCGAACCCCCATCAAGAGCTTAGAAGGCTCCTGTTCTATCCATTGAACTACGGGGAGATATTGCTAAAATACTATTTTTTTACTAAAATTTCAATGGTAGGGCGGAGAATAGTGTAATGGAAGCACAAGTTCTTCCTATCCGTTAAAAATTAATCGGGGTGTCGCATAACGGTAGTATACCCCTCACCAATTTAACGGGGTGTCGTATAATGGTAGTATGTGCGCT
>Ga0190361_1000722_pt1 | contig 13028 bp, 10 predicted proteins | sample 48721845_MG_FD_161273 | JGI IMG/M metagenome (GOLD analysis project Ga0190361, IMG submission 161273) | Hydrothermal vent microbial mat bacterial communities from Southern Trench, Guaymas Basin, Mexico - 4872-18-4-5_MG | ecosystem: Environmental > Aquatic > Marine > Hydrothermal vents >...
CATCGGCTGCAGGTTGAGCATGGGGATGACGGCGGATTATGAGGTGGCGGTGGAGGAAGGTGCGACAGATGTGCGGATAGGGACGGCGATAGTTGGGGGGTTGTGATGGCGCTGTTGCTTGTGGAGAGGGGACCACAGAAGGGTAAAGCGGTGAAGGTGGAGCAGGGGCGCGTGGTGCGTGTGGGGCGCGCGGCGGACTGTGACCTCGTCCTGACCGACCCGCTCGTATCACGCCATCATTTTGAAGTGGAGGGACGGGACGGGGCGTTTTACATCCGCGACCCAGGCTCAACCAACGGCACATATCTGAACGGTGAGAAGGTGAGCGGGGAGCAGGAGTTGCGGGTAGGGGACAGGATAGAGGTGGGGGACTGTCTTTTAACATTTATTCCACATGAGCGTTGGCGGAAACAGGATACAGTGACGGGTCAGACGGTGGCGGGTTATCTCATAACGGAGCGCGTGGGTCGCGGCGGGATGGGAACAGTATATAAGGCGCTGCAGTTGAGCCTTGACAGGACGGTGGCGTTGAAGATACTCTCGCCGGAGTTGTGCAAGGATACAAAATTTGTGGAGATGTTTGTGAGGGAGGCACGGAGTGCGGGGCAACTGAACCATCCCAACATAGTGCATGTATATGATGTGGGCAAGTGGCGAGACCTTTATTATTTGTCAATGGAGTTTATGGCGGGTGGTTCGGTGGCGGACTTGATAAGCAAGGAGAAGCGGCTGAAAGCGCGGCATGTGATACCGATGGCGATAGATGCGGCACGGGGGTTGGAGTACGCGGAGCAGCGGGGCATAGTCCACCGCGACATAAAACCCGCCAATCTGATGCTGACAGAAGACGGGGTGGTGAAGATAGGGGACTTGGGGATAGCGCGGCGGGTGCCTCCTGGCGGTGCGATAAAGGAGGAGCGTCTGTGGGGCAGTCCTCTGTATATGGCGCCAGAACAGGCGCGTTGCGACAAAATAGACCACCGCGCCGATATATACGCACTTGGTGCCACCCTTTATCATATGCTGGCAGGACACCCACCTTTCAGCGGCAAAACGCTCCCCGAGATAATCAGTAAGCAGATTAAGGAGAAACCCAAACCGCTCAAAGAAGCGGCGCCAGATGTGCCAGAGCCCCTCTGCCAGGTCGTGGAGAAAATGCTTGAGAAGGAGCCCGACAAGCGATTTCAGTCAGCAAGTGAGGTGGTTGAGGCGCTTGAGGAGTTGAAGAAACGGGTGAGGGTAGCGCGTCCTGCTCTGACGGATAAGCAGGTGCACAGACGGTTGTTGCTTGTGGTGGGCGGGCTTGTTGCGGTGATTCTTGTGACGGTTGCGGTGGCGTTTTTGTCAAGCGCGATGATTCGTGCGCAAAGGAAACGGATGGAGAAGCGGCGCAAGGAGTTCGTCTCTGCGGTTAAGGATGTGCAAAATGAATGGGATGCAGGCTGCGCGGCAGACTATCCCTCCCCCGCGGCACGCATAAGAGCGTTGCGAACAAGATACCAATCCGCGGTCGGCTCGCTTAAAACCCTGCTTAAGAAGTTCGCAGATGTTCCCTATGCGAAGGAGCGGGTGGAGAAGACCAAACACGCCTTAATGAAGAGGCTGTCAGAGGAGGTAAGGCGGTTTGAGGAGCGTGGGATGTTGAGGTTGCGGGAGGCGCGGCGGTTCTGGGACAACCATAAAAGAAGTTTTGATGAAGCGGAAAGGCTGTTCCGCCTGGTGATGAGGGAGTATGCTGGAAGCGAGGCGGCAAAGATAGCAAAGGAGATGGTGGATGCGGTGTCACGCGCGCGGGAGGCACACAAGAAGCGGCTTGAGGAGGCGGAGCGCTCTGCGGATGGTCTGATAAAAGAGGCGCGCAAATGCGTGGAGAAGGGCAAATTCCAGAAAGCAAGGACAATACTTGAGATGTTTCCCAAAGAGTATAGTGATACGCCGGCGATGGCGCGGATTAACGCGGAGATGGCGTCCCTGGTGCTGAAAGAACGGGAGGCTTTGGATAAGTTGAAGGAGGAAGTTCTGCGATTGTTGCGGGCGGGGAAATTGGAAGAAGCGGGGCGGATTATAGAGGAGCGGGAGCCCAACTTCGGGCTGGGAGATGCGCCGCGGATGTTCGCCCTGCTGCGCAGCCGTCTTGAAGAGGCGAAAAAGGCGCAGAAAGTGCAAGAACAGCAGCGTATGTTACGGCGCGATTCGGAGACTCTGGCGGGCGTCTGGGAGGACGCACGAAGCCTGTGTGCCAAGTTCCGCCCTGATGATGCTGTTAACACGCTGCGTCGCGCTGAACTCCGCATTGAGACCCCCCAATATCGCCGCCTCGCCAGAATCGCAGCCCTCATCATCAACACTTGGCGCGACCACCACAAAGCCCTTATCGCCGCTATAAACAACGCTTCTCTCCGCAAAGAAGTGCGCCTCAAAATCAAGCGCTCGGAAGGTCCTGTTGTTGCAGCAGACGAGCAGAGAGTCTTCATCCGTCTCGGAAACACACCCCAATCCCCTCAGACATCCTGTAAATGGCAAAACCTCACCGTCAAGGATATGCTTACGCTTTATGAGGCGATGGGCAGCGGCGCACAGGTTGAGTTGGGCAAAGCGGCGTTTCTGATACTCCGCGGGCTGGAATCTGATGCGGAGGCGAAACTTAACTCCATCAACGACCCTGCCCTTGCTCCAACCGTCAACCGCTTTAAGGAGTTTCTTAAGTGGTTGAAATAGAAAAGGCATCTGATGGGGCGGCAATAGTGCCGCTTCTTGTGCGCGCCGGCAGCCGCAAAACACGCGTTCTTGGTGAGAAGAACGGGCGTCTGCTGGTGGAGGTGCGTCAAAAGGCTGAGGGTGGACGCGCCAACAGTGCTCTCATCCGCCTCCTCGCCAGAACCTTCGGACTCCCTGAAGATGGGGTTAAAATAGTGGACGGGCTGCGCTCAAAGCGCAAAAAGGTCCTTATCCGTCTCGCCCCCATCCGCATCACAGAAATGCTTGCTGACCTCACAGGAAAGGAGAGCGATGCTTGAAGCAAGAATTTTGTCAATGCTTGAGGCTGCCAAAGAAGAAGGGCTTTTAAGAAGGGTGTTGGCGGTTGAGAGGCGCGGGCGGCTCATCCGCGCAGACGGCAGGGAGGTGGTCAACTTCGCGTCCAACGACTATTTGGGGCTGGCATTTGATGAGCAGGTGGTGGAGGCGATGAGGGAAGCGGCGCTGCGGGAAGGCGCATCCTCCACCGCCAGCCGCCTTATCTGCGGCGACTCCCCCCAGTTGCGTTCCCTTGAAGAAAACCTTGCGGCTTTGAAGCACCGTCCTGCCGCGCTCGCGCTTCCGTCAGGCTACCACGCAAACATCGCCGCCATCACAACCCTCACCACACAAGGCGACTTTATACTCTCCGACCAGAACAACCACGCATCCATCATAGACGCCTGCCGTCTGTCCCGCGCCACCACCCTCATCTTCCGCCATAACGACGCACAGCATCTTGACCAACTCCTCTCCCAGACCAATGCTGACTCGCTGCGACTTGTGGTGACAGAAGGTGTCTTCAGCACGGACGGCGATATATGCGCGCTTGAGGATATAACGGCAGTGGTGCGGCGCCACAACGCCGTCCTGATGGTGGATGAAGCGCACTCCACAGGAACACTGCCTCCGCGGGGACGCGGCATTGAGGAGTTCTTCAATCTTGTTGGTTGTGTTGATGTTGTGATGGGGACTCTGGGCAAAGCGCTGGGGGTGCACGGCGGCTTTCTGAGCGGGTCTCCCGCACTTGTGGACATGCTGATAAATTATGGGCGCACGGGTATATACAGCACAGCGCTGCCGCCACCTGTCGCCGCAGCAGCAGCAGAAGCCGCAAAACTCCTCCTCCATAAAGGCGAAAGCCTTATTGCAGAACTGCACAGCAATATTAAACTTCTTTCCCGTGCCCTTATGGAGCGAGGTTTGATAAATCAGGAGCCGCAAACACCGATAATTGCGGTGGTGGTTGGGGATGAGCGTCGCGCGGTTGCCGCAAGGGAGGCGCTCCTTGAGCGCGGTTTTCTTGTCGCCGCTTTAAGATATCCGACCGTTCCCAAAGGCGCCGCATCTTTAAGAATCTCCGTCTCGCGTTCGCATACCGAGCAGGATTTGGTAGAACTTTCCTCTGCAATCGCCCAGACACTTAAGGAGATAAAATAATGGGAAACGGTGTGCAACAGGATGATGTCTATCTTGTTGACCTACTTCTTGGTCTGCTCAAGTGCTGGTGGAAGATAGCGTTGATAGGGATTGCGGGGGCGTTGGCGGGGGTCGGCATTGCGCTGGCTCTGCCGCAGGAGTATGAGGCAACAGGCACAGCCGTCATAGCGCCGCCCAAATTCCGCTCCCCTATGAAGCCCTCAATCCTGCCTGTTGAAGCCTACAAACAAATGTTGCTGACAGAAGGAGTCCTTGCAGAAGTTATAAGACGGCTCCCCCAAAAAAACGGTTTAAGGTTGAGGGACTTAAAAAGCGGCGCGGCGGTTCAAGCAGTGGAGATGGGAAAAGAGCATGCTCCTGCACTGGTTCTGAAAATGCGTCTTGACAACCCTCAAATGGCAGCCAGAGCGGTTGACGCCTGGCTTAAGGTCTTTCAAGAAATGGCTGTCCGTTTAACGACGACCCAGGCACAGCACACCGAGCGGTTCGTTCGGGAACAGTTTGAGTCGGCACGCAAACGCCTTTCCGACGCCGAAAAAAGACTCCACGACTTTGACGCAAAACACAACATTGACCTGCTGAAAAAGACGCGCGCCGAAATAGTGGAACGCCTTTCGCGCAAAAAACTCGCCCTCCTTGAAAGCAACTCCGCCCTACTCCGTCTTAAGCAGGAGGAGAAACTGCTCAAAGAGCGCTTGAAAGCATACCTTGTTGACGGCAACTGGGCGGGAACATTTGAAGGTGAAATTCCTCCCGAGAAAGGTCTGGTTGGTGAGTTGCGGAGCCAGATAGCCGAAACCAAGAAGCGTTATGAACAAGCCAAGACAAGTTATGACAGGTTTCGTAAAGAGCACGACATAGAGGGGTTGGAAAATGAGGTGACGACATTGGCGGAGACACTGCGGCAACTGCGTGCGGAAAGCGACACATTGGCGGCAACACTCGCCGAAAAGGAAGCGTTTTTGAAATCACTTCAGGCGGCATTGAAGGGAGTACCAAAAACACAAATGGAGGTTCTGGCGCCCGAGAAGCAGGCGCTGTGGGAGGCGGTCCTTCGCGGCAAAGCGGAAAACATATCCAAACTAAGGCTGGTTTCGGAGAAGGAGTCCGAAACGCACAAGAAAATCCTGCTGCAGTCGCTTCTGGCAGCGGCGGATGTGGCGCGGCTCAAAGAACGGCTCTCAACCATATCCCACAGACTGCAAAAACTCTCAACCGAACACGCTGAAAAACAGGCTCTGCTTGCCGACCTTCGCCAGAGAAACGAAACCCTCCTCCAACGCCTGACTTCCGCCAAAAAGGAGTTCTTCTCCTTGTGGGAGGAGTTCTTAAGCCTTCAAGCACGCAGACGCCAACTTCTGGTGACAATCCGCCAGAAAGAGGATGAGATTAAAATGCTGGATGATGAGGTGAAAAACCTGTCATCAAACCTTGAAAACATAAGCACCCAGATTGAGAACCTAACCCGTCAGCGAACAGTTTTGGAGCGAGAAGTTGAGGTTCTGAAAACGCCCTATGATATGCTGAAAGACCGTGTGGAGGAGGCGAGGCTTGCGCTTGCGGAACCGCCCGAAGATGTCAGGGTGGCGGTAAAGCCTGTTCCGCCTGACAAACCTGTATTCCCCCAGAAATGGCTCTTCGCGCTGGTAGGCGGAATACTGGGAATCTTTGGCGGCGGATTTGTGATGCTGCTGCTTGTGGCAAAGAGCCTCATTTCGCAAGGCGCAGCCCCAACTCCCGCGCCCGTTCCCTCACCGCCTCAAACTCCAACCAGTCAATCCCCTCCATCAACTCCCGATAACGCCTCGCCTGATAGCACGGACGATACTGCCCCATAATGTTCACAAAGGTGTTAGAAGATATACGCCGCGCCAGAAACTCTACCACCTCCCGCGCTCCGCTCAATCCCTGCGGCAACACAAGATGCCGCACAAGTAATCCTCTTACTGCAATCCCACCTTCAACCTCCAAATCGCCAACTTGATTGTGCATCTCCACAAGGTTGGCACGCAAAACATCCCAGTAGTCTTTCACCCCGGAGAACCTTTGCGCGGATGCATTATCGGCGTATTTTGCATCGGGCATATAAATCTCCACCCATCCGTTAAGCGCCTGCAACACTTCAATTGAGTCATAGCCGCCTGAGTTCCAGACAATCGGCACGCGCAAGCCCTTCTGCCGCGCGCGGATTATCGCACAAAGTATCGGCAACGCAAAATGGGTCGGACTTACAAAATTTATGTTATGCGCACCCCGTGCCTCCAGCGCAAACATCAACCCCACCAAATCCTCCTCCGTCATCTCCTCCCCGCGCACCCGCTGACTTATGTCCCAGTTCTGGCAGAAGACACAGTGAAGATTGCAGCCTGAAAGGAAAATTGTTCCAGAGCCAAAACGCCCCACAAGCACGCGCTCCTCCCCGTAATGCAGGAATGCGGAGGCGACGACGATTTTGTCGGCGACACGGCAGGCACCTACTTTACCCTCAAGTCTATGGGCGCCGCAGGCAACAGGACACATCCTGCAGCGCCGCATCACATCCGCCGCTATGTCCCTTGCATCCTCATAATCAAGCCTCCCCACCCACCTCCTCCTTCACCCGCCTCTTGAACTCCTCCCATACCGGTCCCCGAATCTTCGCCATACCGCTGGGATGCCACGATATGCGCCACAGATAACCGCAATGCGGACATCTATACCGCTGCACCCCAGCAGGTATCTCTATACGCTTAAAGCAGTTCAAACACCTCACCTGCCGCAATCTCTTCTCGGCTGTCCCCATAGACAATCCTCCACGCACTCAAGAATTTTACCATCAGTTCAGAAAGGAGGCAAGCCGCAGTCGCAAAAGCCTACACCGCCAACAATTCTCCCCAAGATTGCGTATCATATCAGCGAGTCGTTTTGGAGGGTCGGTTATGAGGCTGTGGCTGTCTGCTGTGATTGTGCTGCTCTGCGGGGTGGCTTTCTCGCAGCAGAAACAGGCACACCCCGAAGACCTTCAAGCAAAGATTCAGAAACTGGTGAAGCAGTTGGGGGACGACGATTTCCAGAAGCGCGAAGATGCGATGGAAGAATTGGTGAAGATAGGTGATGCGGCGGTGGAGGCGCTCAAAAAAGCGGCGAAATCGGAAGACCCCGAGGTTGCTTGGCGCGCAAAAGAAGCGCTCAACCGCATCCTCAGAAACAAAGAAAAACCCAATTGGCGCGAGGAAAAACCCGTTGACCCATTCGGACGCTTCCCGCGAGGGCTTGATAAGGTGTTCCCAAAACCACCGCTTCCGCTTCCCGATGAAGACTTTGACTTTGAGAAATGGGAAAAATCGGTAAGACAGATGCTGAAGCGTATGGAGCGTGAGTTCAAGGATATGGAAGAGCGGCGGCGGGAGTTTGAGAAACGCCTGCGCAGTCTACTCAAAGAGACGCCAATGACGAAACCCGACAAACAAACAGATAAAAAACTTAAAGAAGGTGGCGAGCAAACGGTGGTGATAGTCGGTCCCAACGGAAAAATGCGCATACGCCGTTATGTCTGGAGGAACGGCAAGTTGGTGGAGAAGGTGGAGAAAGAGATACCCACACCGCTTGCGGTTCTCGGCGCCGACCTCGTTCCCGTTCCCGATTTTCTGCGATACCATCTCAAACTGCAGAAAGGCGAGGGTCTGCTTGTGGAGAGGCTGGATGAGAACTCTGTGCTGAAAAAGGCGGGTCTTCAACGCGGCGACATAATACTCTCCGTTGACGGCAAGCCCATCCACAGCCAAGACGATTTCGCCAACGCGATTGAGGGGAAGGATAAAGTGCGTCTGGGTGTGCTTGCAGCAGGTGAGAAAAAAGAGATAGAGGTCAATTTGAGGTGATGTTAGGAGGCACAAGATGCGGTGGTTGCTTGCGTTTGTGTTGATTGTCGGCGCAGGAGTTTTGCTGGCGGATGAGTTGCAGGACACACTCAACAAATTGAAATCGGATGAGTGGAAGGAGCGACAGGAAGCAAGGAAGGTGCTGAAAGAGCACGCGTTGGAGTGGGCGGAGAAACTGCTTCAGGTGGCAAAGGAGGAGAAGGACCCCGAAGTTCGCGAAGCATTGGCAGAAGCGCTTGCTCTGGCAAAATACCCCCCTCCCGCGGCATTAGAGGAGGCAGAAAAGGTAATTAAGGAGTGGCTTACCCTGCGCCAGGACAAGGAGAAAGCGAACAAAGAGGGCAAAGCGCTTGTGGAAAGACTGAAGAAACTGCGCAACATAGAACACTGGTTTGTGAGGCTTGTTGGGCAGGAGCAGGACCAAACACGCAGGAAAGCGGTTTCGGAGTTGTTATGGGGACTTCTGGGGAGCGAATTTGATAACGGCAATGTGGTGGTTGTTGCCCCCAAAGGCGGCAAAGCGGTGGTGCGGATGAAGGTGGTTGTTGTGGGTGCGGGTGGCAAAAAGAAGGTGAAGGTCTGGAAGAACGGTAAGTTGGTGACACCTGGCGGCAAGCCGAACCTTGAGGCGACGCCGCTGACGGCGCTGATAAAGGCGCTGGGTTCTGATGATGCGGTTTTGGTTAAACGCGCGCTGGATGCACTGGCGAAACTGGGTGATAAGCGCGCTGTCGGCGCCATCGCGCCGCTCCTCAACAGAAAAGATGCCCCAGAAGAGACCCTTTCGGCTGCCATTGAAGCACTCAAACGCCTCACGGGCGTTGTCTTCACAGAAAAGCAGGGAGTGGATGAGCAGCAGAAGGCGTGGCAGGACTGGTGGAACAAAAACAAGGACAACCCCGACTACAAACCGCCCAAAATGCCAGAAGATACTCAGCAGATGCAAAAAGACGCCAAGGGAGGGATGCAGGTTGCTCCCATCCCCAAAATGGACAAAGAGTTGCAGAAAATGCTTGAACAAATTCGCAAACAACTGGAGCAACTTATGAAGGAAAATCTTGAAAAGGCAAAGAAGTTGCAGCAAAAACAGAAGCAGCAAAAGCAGAAGGAAGAGAAGGATGAGGAAGGAGAATTTTAAGTCTGTGGAGGACTGGTTATGAGATGGTTTCTGGTTGTGTGTGTTCTGATGGTGGGAGTGTCGTTTGCGCAGGACAGGATGCGTCTTAAAAAGATGAGGGGAGAGAAGAGCGGCAGAGGTGTTATGGTGCAGACGAGCAATGGCTGGGTGGTGATAAATGGCAGGCGTGTGGCGCGTCTTTCGGGCAAGGGAGCCGTCACGATAGTGGTTGTGGACGGCAAGGTGTATGTGAACGGCAGAGAGGTGAAGGTGCCACCGGCACCGCCGCTTAAAGCCACTCCCCGTCAGGAGTCTCTCCTGCTCAGCCGCCTTAAGGCGCTGCTTCGCAAGTATTACAAACAACTCCCCGAAGGGTTGCAGCGCTCACTCCAAGGACTTTTCGGCGGAGCAAAAGGGGAGTTAGAGCGCCTGCCCCGCACTCCAAGGGAGTTGAAGGAGCGCACGGAGCGCTGGCATAGGGAGATGCGCAGAAGGTTTGAGCGCCTTCAGAAGATGATACCTGAGGATGCGCGCAGACGGATGGAGGAGTGGCTGCGCAGAGCGCCACAGGAATGGCTGAAAAGGATGGAGGAGTGGAAGCGTTTTCTGCCGGAGGAGGCGAGGAAGGCTCTTGATGAGTGGATGAGGCGTTTTCCGCGTGAGAAGATGGAGAGGTGGTTGCGTCCTGTGGAGAAGCGTTTGAAGCGTTTTGTGGAGAGGGTGCCAGAGGAGTTGCGTCCCGTCGTTGATGAGATGAGGCGTCTTGAAGGGCAGATTGAACGGATAAAGCGGCAACTTGAGGGGCTGTTGCGGCGCTACAGGGGGGAGGAGCCACGCGAGCAGGAGACTCCGCGCCTGCGTCTACCGCGCAAACGGCGTCTCACCCCACCTGAAAATCTATTCCCTTCCCTTCGCAAAATCAGAGCGCTGCGGGAACTCCTCAAGAACCTCAAACCAGAAGACATTGAGCGGCTTATGAAGATGGCGGAAGAGTTCAACCGCAACTTCCGCCCAGAAGACATAAAACGCTTTATGGAATTGCTCAAACGCTTCCTACCCGAAAAGAAACCCCCTTTCAGAGGTGGTGAAGAGGAAGAAGAAGGGTTCTGAGAAAGACCGTTTGGGGCGGTTGTGTTATTGAGCAGCCGCCCCAAATTATTTTTAGATGGTTGCGTCAGGTTTGTGTGGCGATAAGAATATTGAGCGGAGTGCTTGTGGGTATCAGGCAGGAAGGTGATAGATGGGACTTGAAGAGTTGAGAGAACGCCTGAAAACGCTGAAGGGGGCGTTTAGGGAATTGGGGGAGGCGGTTGACGGGAAGGCGCTTTTGGAAGAGGAGCGCCGTCTGGTGGCGCGGATGTCAGAACCCGATTTCTGGCAGAAGGAGGATGCCGACAGAAGTGTGGCGCGCCTTAAAGCCATCCGCAACCTCCTTGAGATGATGGGCACAGCAGAACGCCTGCTCAGTGACGCGGAAGCCCTTGTCAGTCTGCTACAGGAGGAGCCTGATGAGCAGATGCTTGAGGAGTTGCAAGGTATGATAAAGCGCGCCGACGCCGAGATGGGGCGTCTGCGCGTGGCGCTGTTTTTGAGCGGGGAGCACGACGGGCGCAACGCATTTTTGTTTGTGCACGCGGGCGCTGGCGGCGTTGAAGCGTGCGACTGGGCGCAAATGCTTTTAAGGATGTATCTGCGTTTCTTGGAGCGGCGTGGATTTGAAGTTTCTGTGGTGGATATGCAGCACGCCGAAGAGGCGGGCATAAAGAGCGCCACCATTTATGTCAAAGGCGCTTTCGCTTTCGGAACACTACGGGGCGAGGCGGGCGTCCATCGCCTCGTTCGCAACAGCCCGTTTGACGCCCAACACCGACGGCACACATCCTTCGCCTCGGTTGAAGTGCTGCCAGAATTTGACGAGAACATCAAGATTGAAATCCGCAAAGAGGACTTGAAGATAGAAACCTACCGCGCTTCGGGTCCTGGAGGACAGCATGTCAATGTGACCGACTCGGCGGTCAGAATCACCCACATCCCGACAGGCATTGTGGTCACCTGCCAGAACGAGCGTAGTCAGCACGCCAACCGCCGCCAAGCACTCGCCATCCTCAAAGCGCGTCTTTATGAGAGAGAGCAGAAAAGGCGACAACAGGAGATAGAGCGTCTCCGTGGCGCCAAAGGCGACGCCGCCTGGGGAAACCAAATCCGCTCCTATATCCTACAACCCTACACCCTCATCAAGGACCACCGCACAGGATTTGAAACATCCAACGCCCAAGCCGTGCTGAACGGCGAAATAGACGCCTTCGTTGAGGCTTTCCTTCGCTGGGACTACAAACGACGCTCACAAACGCCTGCTTCTGAAAACCCTAACCACAACCGCGCCGATAAGTAACACAATGCCTCCGACAACAAAATAACGCCACACATCCACAACCCCCTCACCCCACTCCTCCCCCATCCTCAAAAACTCCTCTTCGCTCACCACCTTGCCACCGTATCCCTTCGCTGTCTCTGACAGCCGTCGCATATCAAGCCCCACATCTCTTTCCTGTCCCGCAAAAACAACTCCTGCACGCCAGCGTTGTCTGCCCGCTGCTACCACCACCGGTCCTGATGGTTGTGTGTTCGCAAAGCGCGCCTCAATTGTGCCGAAATCCACCGCCACACCTTCTTCCCAGACCCCACCCATCCACACCTTCGCCGCTGTCACATCATCTGGCAATCCCCCAACACGCACCACCACCTTACCGCCATCAAGACGCGCCTGACCCCACGCACGCCTCCCCATTGCCCAACTCAACTGTTCTCCCAAAAACGCCGCCAGTTCCTTCCACCTCGCCAGACCTCCCGCCGCAGATGTCGTTACAGCAACCACCCCTCCCGCGCCATAACGCCACCTCGCCGCAAACGGCGCACCCTCCACCCGCCCCAAAACTTCCGCTCCTTCCTTCGCCGCCGTCCTCACATAAAAATCCACCTCCGCAGGACCTTCCCCCTCAACCTTAAAATGCCCGCGCATAAGCAGTCCCTTCAGTCTGGACAACGCCCCTTTCAGCGCCTCCTCCATTTCGTCCACCCGAAAATGCGCCCTCCAAACCGTCCCACCTGTTGCGTCCGCAACATATTTCAGAAGCGCCATATTGGGCTGCTTCCCCAAAGCCACAACATGAACCGCTATTTTGTGCTTCTTGTAAACATCGGGGTTGAAGTTGGGGGGACGCGGAGCGCCTTCGGTCTTACCGTCAGACAGAAGCAATATCGCTTTCTGGGCTTTGAGTTTTGGGGAGAGTGGAGGCAGCGTGGCGGCAAGTCCGCGCCACAAATTGGTGCCGCCTGACGGCTTCATCCCCAGCAATTGTTCAAGGAGGGTTTCGGTTTCGCTGCGGTTCCACGCCGCGAGTGGGCGAATCAGGTGTGCGCGGGTATCAAAAACCACCACTCCAAGGGCGTCGCCTTTTGAGAGGCGTCGTAGCAGCGCACCAAATCCCTGCAGCGCCGTTTCCCATTTCGTCATCCCTCTGCCTGCGTGCTCACCCATTGAGCCTGAGCCGTCAAGCACCACAAAGAGTGCTGTGGGAGGCGACTCCTTGGGACGGCAATTGAGTGGTAGAACATCCTCTATGGTTCTGCCGCCGTATCCGCCTGTGCCGAAGGCGCGCTCCGCACCTAAAACCGCAAGCCCCAACGCGCCCGCCTCCACACATTGCCCTATCTTATGCCACACCCACGGACTCAAATCCTCCCACGCCACCTCCTCCAATACAAGTCCGTCCAACTCACCAAGATGTCCCGCAACGCTTCCCGCATCAAAAACCCGCACCAAAAATCCCGCCCTCCTCAACGCATCAACAACCGCCCCGCCACGACCCACATAC